>JACCDN011196630.1_pt1 | contig 31982 bp, 48 predicted proteins | sample 7441691 | NCBI WGS metagenome assembly JACCDN01 (sample SAMN15323439, study PRJNA562643) | freshwater metagenome | isolation source: river surface water | place: USA:Blue River Watershed | collected 2017-08-16
GAATATCACCAATCTCATCTAGGAAAAGCGTTCCACCATCGCCATCAGGTGGTAGTCAATATAATTTTAAATTTCCTTATCTATTAAATGCTCCTAATGGGTCTACAGAATACGAATCAACTGTTCCGACATTTATTGGACACAATAAAACACCAAACTTAAATAAAATAGAGTATTTTTATAATAAACCATCTTTACAAATGGTATTGGCAGGTACGTTAGAATATTCTGATATTTATTATAGTGGTGCTACCAGTAGTAATAGCACACTAGGGTTAACATTTTCTACTCCACATGGTCTAATTGTTGGTGATATTATCTATTTAAATAAAGTAGACAGAATAATTGATATAGAGATTGATGGTACTTATTCAGTTGTTTCTGTTACTAATCCATATCATATAACAATTCCGAGTATTGAAGCTAATATTTTAGCAGGATCTGGCATTCCTTCTGGACATGCGCTTGGAACTGATGGTGGTATTATTTTTCTATATAGACCATATTCTGCTTATTTTGATTATATTAAGTTCTATGAGGTTGATATGATACCTTTCTTTTTATATGCTACTGAATCTAGGATAAATGATAATGTGCAAATTCCTAGAAAAGCGATTGCGCCAATAATATCAAGTTCTGAATTTTCAATTGTTGATTCAATTGTTTTACCAGAAACACTATTTAATCCAATAAGTGCAGTTGGAGTTGCTGTTGAGCAAAAAGGTCTTGTTAATCTTTCGGTTTTTCCTGACTCTTCTTCATAAGAGAGTTTACTAATATTAAATTTCCAACTTTACCAGGTTCAGTTTTTGAGAAATTTCCCATATGTGGAATTATATTTTCATATAGTGATTTATCAATTTTAATATTTGTTAATTTCTGGTTACCCAACACTCTTTTCTCACCATTACATGCCTTACATGTTTGTATACCTATTTTTCCTTGACCAAAGCAGAAATTACAATCATTGCCCCTATAATCTTTTCCTGAGCCTTCGCAAAAATCGCACCCATCATCAGCATCAAACATTGCTTTAATATTTCCGTCTTTATCTTTTATAACCAATTTAGATTTTGTATCGTTTCCGCTACCGTTACATGATTTACAAATTACAAATCTTTGATACTCAATTGATTTGTCAAAGTTTTCAACATCTATATCTATTCGAATATTTAATATTTCATTCTTTTTGAATTGTTCATACTTAGAATTTTCCCTATTAAAATCAAATTCAATATTTATATTGAAAAATTCTTGAATTTCATCATAATCTTTGCCGAATTTTGATTTTTTATCATATTCTAATCTTAGAGTTTTATCGCTAAGTATTGAATATGCTTCGGATATTTGTTGAAATTTATTAATATCAACATCTTTGTTTCTATCAGGATGTAAACTAAATGAAAGTTTATAATAACTTTTTTTTATTTCATTATCGGTTGATAAGTGATTGATATTTAGTAAGTTATAATAGTTTATATTATAATCCATAATAATTAGATAATTTTTCTATATCAATTTTATTTGGATTATTCATTGCTATATTAGCAGGTGTATTTTCAATATTAATTTCTTTATGAAATTTTGATGACCATTCATCTAAAATTAGCGCATCTGATTTAAATAACATAGTTAAATTATCTAAATTATTTAATATTTTTGATTTTGTTATATATCTCTTATTAAATCCCATTATAATATTCTATTTAGTTTAATATCTCTTAGTAATGATTTTTTATCTGCTGGTGACATTTTTTTAAAGTCGTCATATTTAATATCGTAGCCCATTGCTAATAAACATAATTCAAAAAATTCTATTTGATTTTTTTGTTCGTTATACATATCCTCAATATTAATTGTGCCTGTATAGGTATTAAAGGTAATACAACCAGTAGATGAACTTGCAATAGATGTATAATTATTAGGGCTAGAGTATATTCCTGAAAATGTTGAATTTATTGATGCCATTAATAATTTAATTTTTTATTCCCAGTAATTCTATTCTTTTATTTCTAATATGTTTAATTATATCTATAAAATTATTAGAAGTGCAAGCCATGAACGAGCCCATGTCATTAGTACATTCACTATAATCAGCATATATTTCCAATTCAATATCTGATATTTCATTGGTTATATAAGTAACACTTGTTATTATAAAATTATACAATCTAAATATCGAATTTGGTTTATTTTGTTCATCTATGTTATAGATATCTAATAAACTATTTTTTTGATTGTTATTGAACTTTAATAGAAATGTATCCAATGCTTCTACATCAAAAAATGAAATTTTAGTTTTTAGAATATAATATTCACTGGGTGTTATTCTAGAGGCTATTGATCCATTTTCATAGAAAATTCTTTCATCTTTAAAAAATGCTTCGAAATAATCATTATCAATTTTAATAAATCTTCTCATTTTAATATTTCTTCTATTTTTATATCTCTTTTAATGGATATTAAATCAATTATAAATATTAGTTTATCATCGACATTAGCTAATCCAAGATACTTAGCTCTCACTATTTTTTCATCATATTTTTCAATAAATTCTTTTCCTTCAATACCAAAGTGTGATATTTTATCCTTAACAATTTCTATATTATAGAAATGACCTTCTTTAAATCGATTAAATGGATTTTTCATATCATATTTTATAATTATTGTTTTATTCATTTATTGCTACTTCTGATATTGAAGAAAATATATTTTTTTCTATTTTAATTATTCTATCAAACATTTCTTGATTTAATAATGCGTGATGCACTACAAATATATTAATATTATACTCATTCGCAAAGCTTTTTATTAGATTTAAAATCTTCTCTATTCCTTCCATATCAATACTCGAAAATACTTCATCCAAAAATAAAACATTTAAGAATTTTTTTGTTCTTATTAACATTAGATAAGCTATTAATATACTTATATTTAATTTTTTATTCTCACCAACTGATAGCGAATCATGATCTATTACATTACCTAAATGTCTAATCTCTGCTGTAAAAGTCTCATCTAATTCAATTTCAAATGGCATCTCCATTTTTTTAATGTTCTCTTTGATAAAATGATTAATCGGTTTAACTATACCTGCAATAATTGATTTTTTCACACCATCTTCACCAAATATTTTGTTTAGCTCTTTATAATATACCTCCTTATTTTTACATATTGATGAGTCGTCTAAGCTTTTACCCTTTCTTTCATCTAATTCCTTAATAGACTTTTCAAACTCTTCTATATTTGGTAGTTGAGGCTTATCAGATTGTTTAAGTTGTAATTTTTCTATTTTTTGCTTACATTCTCTTAAAAAATATGTTATATCATTGAATGAATTATTTGCTTTCCTTGAAATTTCTGATAGTTTATCTTGTTTAGAACGTATTTGATTTATATTCTCATCAATTTCTAATTTTATTTTATTTAATGATTCTTTTTTTTCTATTAAAAGCGTTAATAAGTTTAGGAAATGTTCAGAATTAAAATCACTTTTACATGTAGGACATTTACCTGAATTATAAAGATCAATATCTTTTTGTATCGATCTAATATCACTATTAGTTAGAATTTGTTGTTTTTTTTCCTCTTCTAAATTATCATTTAATTCTTTTTCTTTTGTTTTAATTTTTTCAATTTTTTCCTTTAACTCACTATATTCTGACTTTTTAGAATCTATTATGTTTTTAATTTCTTCAATTTCGGTTTGTGTATTTTCTTTTTCCTTTTCGATTGATCTATCAATAGATCGTTGAATTGAATTTATAGACTCGTCTAATGTTCTTATTTCAGAATCAAGTGATGATAATTTTAATTTATTGTTTTTATTTAATTCTTTTAGAATACCATTTAGAATATTTATTACTTCTAAATTAAATAATTTATCTAAAAGTAATTGCTTTTCTTCATTTGTTAGTGATATAAAGTTTTTAAAATCATTAATTGAAAGTGATATAAATGATTTAAATGTCTCAATATCAACTCCAACATAACCCTCAATTATATCATCGAGATTTGATTTACCTGCTCTATCATTTACAATACCATTCTCTGTTAGCTCTAGTATATTTGGGTTAATTCCTCTCTTGACCTCAACATCTGTTGATCCTGATTTGAATTTAATTCTTGTTAGTAACTCATTATTAATTCTGTTTGGGAGTGTTGATAGAGTTGCCCATTTTTTTCGTTTATTGGATAGTACTTTTCCAAATAATGAGAATTCAAAAGAACTTAAAAGTGATGATTTACCAGAACCATTAGAGCCTTGTAGCAAAATCAACTCACCTTTTTCTTTGTTTAATTTTAATACTTGCTCATTATTACCATATGATCTAAAATTTTTTATTCCAATTTCTTCAACTATCATTAATTACTATTAATTTTAATAATTATATGTCCAATTCAATATAAAGATTAAATGAAAATGATTATATTTATAGATTAAAATATTAATATATAACATATGTATAATAAAATATATGATTTTTGTAAAGTAAGAAATTTAGGAGATGTTTATGAAAATAGTGATATTGAACCAACTCCGCGAGTTAAATTTTTAATGGAACTACTTGATTCCGAGGGAATTAAATATGAATTAGATAAATCACATAGTCTTAGAAGGAATATAACAATTTATAATATTATACTTAGAGGAACATCAGATAAAATGATAGTTGCTCATCATGATGTTAATAATCACAACATAGATAATGCAAATGATAATTCGTGTAGTTGTATAAATGCGATTATGGTTAAGAAATTAAGACCGGAAGTAAATGTGATATTACTTGATGGCGAGGAGTTTTCCGGAATTGGTTCGCAAAAGGCATCTGAACAAATAAATGATGGTGAATTTGGTAATATTAAATGGGTTCTGAATTTAGAACTTACAGGAAAAGGAGGTGAAAACTTCTTTATTGGTAATTATCCAGGTAAATTATCAGAACATATAAAATCAATTTTTCCAGAATGTCCAATTGTTAATACACCATTTAATGATTCTGTTATTTTTAGAAAAAATGGAATAGATTCTTGCGTAATTAATCCTTTGCCAATACTTCCGGAGGGCAAAAAATCTCCAGTAATGTATAAGGGAAATTATCTTGATTATTCGATGCTATTTAATTGCCATAATTCAAAAGATAATATCTCATCTATTGATATTAATGATATGAAAGAATTTGTAGAGAAAGTTGTTTTAAAAATTATTGATGGTGATTAATGGATAATTTAATAGAAGATGAGATACTAAAAAAAGTTAAAACAGGAAACTTTACAGTTTCAGATATATGTAAAGAATATAATATAGATTTATCAATGTATTATAGAATAATAAAAAGGAATGGTAGAGAAAAATTAGTACCTAATAAAAAATATACCGTTAATGATTCTTATTTTGAAAATATAAATTCTGAGGAAAAGGCATATTGGTTAGGATTTATTTATGCGGACGGATATATTAATGATTCTCATAGAAATAAATTTTTAGAATTAGGATTATCATCAATAGATAGGGATCATATTATTAAATTTTCAAAGAGTTGTGAATCAAATCATCCAATAAAAAACAGAGTAATTTCCAAGAATTATAAAAAAATAGATGGAAATAACTGTGAATCTACACATATAAAAATCTATAGTACTAAAATAGTAAATGATCTAATTAAAATTGGATGTGGAAATAAAAAAACCTGGAAAATAGTATATCCAGATTTTCTTAAAATTGATTTACATTGTCACTTTATTAGAGGATACTTTGATGGAGATGGTAACATATATAAACCTAAAGGTGGAATTAATAGATATGTTGTTAGCATAGCTGGAAATAAATTGTTTTTAGAAGGATTAAATGATATTTTAAAAAATAATTTAATTACAGATTCCTATATATTAACAAGGCCAAATAATTTATCAATATTAACAATATCCAATTATAAAGATTGTTTATCATTTTATAATTTAATATATAATAAAGCATCTGTTTTCCTAGAAAGAAAAAAAGAATATTTTGATAGAATCAATATTAAATACCCATCTAAATTATATAGTAAGTATAAAATAATAAGTCCATCTAAAGAAATATTTTTTATTGAAAATGGTTTAAGAAAATTTTGTGTAGATAAAGGAATAGATTATTTAAAAATTAAAAATTTATTGAAAAATAAAAGCAAAGATTATTTAGGATGGTCAATAGAAAAAATAGAGAATATTAAAGAGCTAAATCATCTTAGTAATTTTAATAATTTTAAAAATATAAAATAATATGAAATTTCTAAAAAGTTATAATGATTATATTACTGAAAAGTTAAATATGCAAGTTGATGAGATTGATTATGACACTGAATTGGTTGATGATGAAATTGACTTAGTTCATGGTGATAAAATCGTGAGTATTAATAATTGGAAAGTTTATTAATTGAAACTATCACTAATTTTTGAAACATAATCCTCAACAATATATAAATTTTTCTTTGAGAGTCTCATTATTAAATCATAAAAACACTCTTTTATGTTATCTTTTTGAATTGCCTCTTTTATAAATTTGTTAAATTTCTGTATCATAATTATTATATATATAATTAATGAAATATATCAAAAAATATGAATCCAAAAATAATACCAAATCTATAGATTTGGGTCCTATTAAGGATATTATGAGTGATATATTAGATGATTTTAATTGTGAAATATCATATCAAAAAAAATGTTTTATTAAAACAAAAGGATTTTCTTTTGGGGAAAGAGATGCGGTAGTTATTAGTGATAGATTAAGAGAAGGTCTTATTGTTCATGATGTTATTAAGGTTATTATTGATTTTTTTGATAAAGATAATCGAAAAGTTGTTAACATTATGAATAAGAGTATAATTAACAGGCTTAAAGAATACTATTTTGATTCAACTGGAAATGAGTTAATTATTTTTATTAAAGATGTGTTGGGTAGAAAAAAGATACACTCGATTGATAAGGCGGTTCGATTTTATATAACAACTGATAAAGAAATATTAAAAAATATGGATTCCTACTTTAAATGGAAAATGCCATATTCTGATCAAAAATATACTTTATTATGAGACATATTAAGACATATAAATTGATGACAGAAGGTAGAAGTAAACTTAAAACTAGTGATAAGATTAATCTAGTAAAGTCATATGAAGCTCGCTTTAATAAAATAATTAAGGATAATAATATAGATATTGGTGAATTTGATGATATAATTGTTGATTTTAAAGATGAAATTGCTGATTTAATAATTACCTATGAAAAGCATTATTCAATTGCTTGTGGGAAACATGTAGTGGATTTTAGTAGTGGTTATGAAGATGAAATACGACTACCAATTGAAGATGATCTTGATGTCAGTGATTATAATTATATCTTAGATAGCAGTCGAGAATTTTATCTAACACTAAGAAAGAAAAATTATAACTATTTAGTTAGTTATTGTATAGATATAATGGTATCAACAAAATTTGATCCTGATAAGTATAAGCCATTTTTTGAGCAAATAGATTTGAGATGTAAGTCAGAGGGATTGAAATTTAATAAATTTATTCATACTAATTGGACGGATTCTCAGCATCTTTTACAATTAGAATGCCAATTCCCAATTGATAAGTCGACTATTATAGACCCAAATGTTAATATCTTTAAGGGTATCCCTAATGAACATCTTAATTCTTTATTAGACTTTACTGCTAAGAAGAAATTTTCAGAAAATGATAATATAAAATTAGCATCTATTATAAAAAATATAATTAATTCAAAATCAAGTTTAAATGAAGCTAAGAGGATGATAAATTATGATGAGTTTTTTAAATTAAATTATGATAATTTTCAAAATATTATTAAAAATAATAATATTGATGTTGGTGAATTTGATGATATGACACTTAGCTTAAGAGATGATTTAGATGTTTTTAATACTAGTAAATCACAATGCTTTTATATTCAAGCACCAAATGGTAGAAGTACCACATTTTATGTAGATAGATATAGTTTTTTTGATTTGGAAGATAATACTGAAAAATCTAATTTATATCGTACAATTTTAGAATTTTTTGTTAAAAATAAAATATTAGGTTCAATTATTACTTTTAAGTATAATTTTTTTATTGATTTTGATAGACAAATCGAAGAATCTATTTTGATACCTTATTTTAAAGAAATAGAGAGTCGATGTAATTCTATTGATGTTGGTTTTAGATATCGACATGATTATTCGAGATCATCAATCGAATTTAGCTGTAAAATTGATAAATCAACAGTTTTAGATCCAAATGAGGTTCCTTTAGACCGAGGTAAATTATCTAAAGAGATAGATTCTAGATTGGGCGATCTAATGGCTAGAAAAAGATTTACCCAAAAAGATAAAGAAGATTTAATGAGTATAATAAAATCTATTTCAGAAAATTAATATATAGTTTTATGAAGCATATCAAACCATTTAAAATTTTTGAAAAAAATATATCTTATATAAAGAAGAATGTTAATATAAGAGTAGATATAGAGGCATCAAGGCACGCTATGGAGAGATTTCTTAGACATGATCCATTAAATCCAATAGAGGAGGGTGATGTCATTGATGTTGTGGAAAGAGCTATTGAAGAATTAACAATTGCGCTTATGCAAAATAGATTAAATATTGAGGAGAAATTTATTTTAAAAGATAAATTTTCAGATTTACATATTGTTGCCACACTTTATCCAGGTAAAAATGAATTTACAATGGTTATTATCACTGTAATGGTTGAGAAGGATTTTAGAAGAAAAGAGAACTTTTTCTTAGAAATATGAAACATTTAAAATCAATTTTTGGGGCTAGTGATCCTTATCAGTTAGTAAATAATGAACAGGAAATAATTGATACTTGCACAGATATTTTAATTGATTTAAAAGATGATTTTCCAAATATAGAATTAAAAAATGATGTATTAAATGGTTTCTATATATTTGAAATATTTCCTAATATTAGAATGGATTTAGCATATCATAGTTTGCAATTTATTGAATATAGAATAAATTTTATCAAAAGTGTTTTTGATTCTTGTAAAAGAATGGAAGCAGCCATTAACCTAGAGGTGAAAATTGCTGATATTTTTGGTGGACTTGATAAAATAACTATTTACATATCACGTCTTAAATCCAAGTAACAGTTGTTAAACAATCTAGATTATTTCCACCCCCATAAGATATAGAACTTTGCAAACATTCTTCTAAATGCTTTAATTCTTTAAATATTGAATGTTCTTTATATTTGATAAGTAATTTTTCACCTTCGATTCGATTAGACTTTCCAGATTGAAACTGCGATGCTGATCCCCAAAACTCTTTAAATATTCCATTACTTGTTGAAACTAAATCCCCAGGAGAATCCTCGAATCCAGATAATAAACCACCAATCATAACCATTGATGCACCAAGAACCATACATTTCGCTATATCACCAGGAACTCTTATTCCACCATCAGCAACAATAGGTTTTGATGTAGAAATTGAACAATTCCAAATTGTTGATGCTTGGCAATTTCTTGAACCAAAGCCAGTATTTGGCCAGGTAGAGCAGGCTGAATTATGAACAATTATATTTTCTATATTATATGACTCATCATCCTCAACGCTCAAGTCTATAACTTCACCAATATAATCTATTTTTTCAATACTTTCAATCTCAATAAATTCCATAATTTTTTAATGTTTTTTTATAACTATAATTTTTAATATCCGTTTCCCAAATTGATAATAATTTGTATTTATTCTCAATGGCATATTCCAATTTTAATGCATCAAGATTAACTTTATATCTTTGAGTTTCATTCAATTTCTTCTTTGTATCGTCACTGTCTGAATAATATAATGGATTTGCATGCCAATAATCACCATGTGTCTCTATTATTAGATTCATATCCTTTATAAAAAAATCAAATTGATATAAATTATTCAAAATAAAATTATACTTAAAATCGATATTTATTTCTTTTAAATAATTTTCAACTTCTTTTTCTATTGAAGTTTTTCTATACTTTTTTATATGTGATTGTATTATCATATTTTGGTGATGTTCTGGGTTCTCTGACAACCATTTTACTTTATTTAGTTTAAATTCTACAAGTTTTTTATCCGCTATAATTTTACCATATTTATCTAACCAAACATCATAAAATGACCTACCAAACATACCATTTTCTTTTCCTATTTTCCTTGATTTATCTCTATGTTCCTCTAAAAGCCTAATTGATTCATCTTCGCCATACTTTTCTAGCCAAATATCATAGAATGATTTACCAAACATATAATTTTTTTCACCTAACATTTGATCACTCTTTTTAATTCTTCTATCTTCCTCCCATTTTTTACCAAATTGATTATTTTTATCACCAATTTGCCGACATGATCTACATAAAAATTCCTTCTTAGTTATATATTCTCTAGCAGGTACCGAATTCCAAATTGATAATTTTTTGCATAAATTGCATGTAATTTCAACTTTACATTTAGACCTTTTAACCTTTAGACCATCATCAAAAAATAACACACCACCTTCATTAATTTCAGAAACTACTTTTCCATCTATTTTTACTTCTATTAGTATTCTCATATTTCTATATATTACGAATACCATTCTTCCTATTCGCACTTTATTAGAAGATGCTTATCCTTATCTAAATTTTTTGCCTGTACCCAAAATGCAAACTCTGATAGATTTTCACTATCTATTAAATATCTTTTTGATTTTTCAATAACATAGAACTCATGATTTTCTGTACAGGGTGGCAGATTATTAATTTTCAATAATTCTTGTTCTCCATAATAAATATGTTTATCTATTACCTTACTATATCTATCTTTATGTGTTAGAACAGAATCACCAATTGAAATATTTTGCAAAGACTTTAATCCATCACTTGTTTTAACTTTTGATGATGGAATAAAGCAACCCGGCCCTATTCCAACCTTAATTGCATCCGCGCCCCAATCATCTAAATCTTTAACTCCTTCTGAAGACGATACGTTTCCTGCAATTATAAATGACTCAGGTAAATTTTCTTTAATATATTTCAACATAGTTTCCATTTTAATGGAATGTCCATGTGCAATATCGATTGTTATAAAATCTGGAATTATATTTTTATTTTTTAATTCATCAATTAATAAAAAAGAATCCTTATTTACACCAATAGATATTGATGATATTAATTTAAGGCTTTTCATTTTTGAGATAAATTTCACCTGATCAATATCGAATCGATGCATTATATAAAAATATCCATTAGACGCTAATTTAATGGCTAATTCTTCATTTATAATACATTCCATATTAGCAGGAACAATTGGCATTTTAAATTTAAAATTGCCAAATTCTAAAGATGTATCACATTCACTTCGTGAGTTTACAATGCATTTTTTTGGTATTAAGTTAATATCATTAAAATCAAACTTATTGTTTGGTGTCATAATTAATAGAAAGTATATTTTTTATTTTCATCTTTCACACAATACATTGATATTGGGAAGAGTCTTGGTAATTCTTTTGTATCATCGACTATAAATCTACAATAACCATCGATTATATCTGGGTTTGATATTTTAACAACGACATTATTTAATCCTTTTAATGTATTATAAATGTCTGTATTTTGGCTTATATCAATATGATTTTTATTTGAAATTAATTTTCCTAAATAACCATCTTCGAAGTAAGCTTTTTTGATAATATTCTCCAATACTTTTTTATTGGAGAATTCTAACTTCATTTCATTTTTCATTTTAAAATTTCGGATAATTTTTGATTTCTAAGCAGACATTTATATTCATTGCGGGACTTAAGTTTAAATTTTTTAAAATCTAAAATGTTAAAACATAAGTTTCTGTTATAAAAAACAAATATATTTAAGCTAAACATTATAATTTCTTCTAAACTTTCTCTACAACTGATAAATACATCATCATCTTTACTAGCTATTTTTATATGTGTAGATTCACTAATTAATTTATAAAGTTCAGAGTTAATAAAGTTTTTATCATAGAAAGTGGTTATTAATTCATATTCAAGTATAGTATTATCTGTGATAATTATATCTGAATGCTTATAAACTTTTTTAAAATATATTGAATGTTTAATTTTAAATTTTATAATATCTATCCAATCTATTAATTTACTCATTTATTATTTTATTAATTTTATTGTCTCTTATTTGTGACGTTATAAGGTCACTTTTTAATCTAAATTCTCTGCTACAATTGGCTATATTATCCTCACTATAACCTATTTTTATTAAGAATGTATTTTCTTCTTTTCTAATCTCAACTATTTCATATGGTTGATGAATATTATAGATATGTTGGTTTATTGAGAATTTGATGTGTTTTTTAATTATTTCTTCTTCATCTAAAGAAGCATTTGAGATAATTGTCATGATAATAATTTATTTAATTGATATTCTCTTATAACCCCTTTAATAGCGGCATGTTTTACTTTATCTTCCTTAATTAGGTAATCTATAGCATTTTTAACATCTTCACTTGTAAAAAATCCAGAATCGATATACTTAAAAAATACATCAACTCTATTTCTATTTGCTGCTAATTTAGTGTGATCTAATATTCTAAGAATTATATTTTGTTTACTAATAACATTAACATCATATCCTAAATCTTTTAAAGTTGAATAAACAGATTCGATATCGCCTATTTTAGTATCATGAATTACATATGCTATACTTGTCTCAAATTCAAGTTCTTTAAGATATTTTGATATATTAAATTTTGACCTTAATAATGAGTAATATAAAAAATTATCATTATATGATGATTTTTTTTTCTTTTCTAAGATATCTTTTGGGTAATTTGAAATATAATGCACAAAATCATCATAATTACCGTGCGTAATAGCGCCGATAATTAAATCATCTAAATGCTTAATATTTTTGTGTTGCTTGATCATAATTGTATAAAAATAAGAAAAAATTTTAATATATACTAATATGAAAAAGATAATAAGAGTTAGGTTAAAACCTGGAAAAGGATCATCTGGTGAATTTATATCTGTAAAAGGTAGAATAGTTGGATTGATTGAGAAAAACAAAGGAGATAACTTTGATTTTGTTATTGAAGAGAATAATAAAAAATCAATTAAATCTTTTGGTCCAGATTTTATAGACAATGACTTAGTTGATACTGAAGTTCCGATTATCGATGATAAACAATTTGCTCGATTTAGTGAGGATGGTTCTATCCAAATTGTTGGGAATACCAATGAGTCATTAATGAGACAATCATCTGTAGATCAATTAAAAATGGTTAGAAAACTATCAAAAGGAACAGATATTGGTGATAGAATATCAAATATGAATAAGGAAGGATCAAATATTCAATATATTCAAAATCCGATCGATTCTGGAATAGAATCTTATGAGGATTTTGAAAAATCAAATAAAAATTTCCAGCCTTCTTGGAATCTAAAACATTTAAATTCCCCTTTTAAAAAGTAGTAGTAGAATGATAATGAAATATTTACAATTTATCAAAGAATCTAATACAGAAGCAAAGCTTGGATGTGTTATGATATCTTTAAAATTTGATAATTGGGATGAAATATTAGACGTTATTAATGATGATGATATCTTCTATAGAGAAGATGGTCCTTGTGGTAAATGCAGGTCTCCACATATAACATTATTATATGGTTTACATGAAAATGTATCGTTAGAAGATGTTAAGGAATGTTTTAATGGTGTTTCGGCAAATGATATATCACTTGTAGTTAATAGTGTTTCAATATTTGAGAATGATGAATTTGATGTTGTAAAATTATCTATCGAAAAAAATCCTCTATTAGTAGAATTAAATCGTAGATTATCTAGTCTTCCTAATTCTAATGAATTTCCTGAATATAAACCACATATAACTATTGCTTATGTGAAAAAGGGGTTGGGTAAAAAGTATATTAATAACGAATATTCATCAACTATTAATGATATTCATCACATCTTATATACTAATAATCATAAAGAATATAAATTTGATATTTAATTAAAATTAATAAAACCTTTCTAATTCTATTTATATAAATTATAATTAAGTTTAAAATACTTAATATAAGAAAAATAAACGGCAATTATGGACGATTTAAAAAATGATGATTTGTTTGGTTCATTGGATAATAAGGTAGACTTTTTATCAGACCAAACAAAAAAAGTAAACAGCGATGGGATTTATCGTATTGACATGCAATCTGTCAAAGACAAAAATAAAGGATATAGATCAGTAATTCGATTCTTACCTAATTTAAAAGTGGATGGAACGGTTGGTCAATCAGCTTTAGAAAAAATATCACATTATGTTGATATTAAAAATCCAAAGGAATTATCAGGATATTTTGATAGTCCTAAAAATTTCAATGAAAAATGCGCACTAACAGATTTATACTACCAATTAGATAATTCTAAAAATGCAATTCTAAAAGAAAGGGCAAAAATGTTAAAATACTCTAAAAAGTATTATTCATATGTTCTAATTTTAGAAGACTCTCAAAAACCAGAGTTAGTAGGTAAAATTATGGTTTTCTCATATGGTAAAACCATTCGTGATAAAATCCTTTCTGAAAAAAATGGAGAAATATCAGGACATTCAGTTAACATCTTTGATATGAAGGCTGGTAAAGATTTCGTTCTTTTAGTGAAAGAAATTCAAACAGGTGATGAAACTTACCCTGACTATAAAATGTCAATGTTTAAACCAGAGACATCATCACTTCCAATTTACTTCAAGGAAAAAGGCACATTTAAAAATGTTCCACTTGTTGATGGGCAAGTTGATCCTAAGGCACAAACAATGGTAAGAGAGTTTTTACTTGACCGTGAGCATAATTTAGAAGATTTTGGTGCAAAAAGGCTTGATGATGCTCAACAAGCTAAAATTTCCGAAATTATCAATTATATGACTGGAAAAAGTTCATCAAATTTCCCTTCAAAAGAGGCAAAACCATCTACAAGTGATTTTGATATTGACCAAGTTATGTCAGGTCAAACAATTGAAGATGAGTCAGATGACGATTTTTTCAATGATTTGTAAAAACTAATGTGGTAGATTAGTTAAAAAGTCCTAACAATTTTTTTTGTTAGGACTTTTTTTATATATAAATTATGAGATTTTTAAAAAAATTATTTGATTTTAAAAAAAAGGAATATGATAATCTTTCAGATGATGATATTCAGGATATAAAAGATATTTTTCGAGATTATGTTGATGAGTATGACTTAGAAGTATCTGGTGATAAGAAAAATTCTTATTTATTTGTTAAACTTTATGATGAAGATAGATTTTCCGAACTAGATACAATATATTTATTAATATCAGTATTTTTAAGTGATAAAAATAAAAATATTACTTTTAACATTCATATTGATAGTGATTTTAAAAAGCGATTGGAATCAATAGGATATGATGTTAATATTAATTTATATGAAAGTTCCTATAGTGGTGCACAAACTATTCCTATTGTATATCATACTAAAATGATAATACGAAAAATTAAGCCAGTTATATGAGATTTTTAAAAAATTTATTTGATTTTAAAAAGAAAGAATATGAGGATATAACCGATGATGATATTCAGGATATAAAAGATATTTTTCAAGATGAAGTAGATGAGTATGATTTAATTTCTCTTCATGATGAAAGGGCATCTACAATACTAGGTGACAATTTATTTAATGATTCCTATCACGTCTTACAGTCCAATACGAAAAGTCAAATACCCGCCTACTTAACAATAAATATTTATTTGAGTAAAATAAAGAAAGAGGAATTATTATTAAAAAGCATTAATAAGAATTTAAACCGAGAGTAGAATCAATTAGTTTCATAGTAGAAGTTAATAGTGTATATACACTTGTTGGTACAAGTCCTGTTTATAACATTAAAATTGAAATAAGAAAACCTAAAACAAATTAAATAATTTACTATATAATTTACTAAAAACAATTAAGTAAAATGGATTTGATTAGAAAATCTTTTAAAGATAATGCAAGTGGAGAAACTATTACAATAGCAGATATTTATAAAAATGTTGCGATAACAAATACTAGAGAGAAAATAGATACTCACCGGTTATTAGACCCAAGATATTACACACCACTTGATTCTATCAAAACATCTTCTTATACTGCTCCAGTGAATGAGAATAGAATAACAAATAATATTGCTCTAACCGAAGAGATAGTTGATCCAAATAAATTTTTTAGCCCTACAACCACATATAATGCTTTTGCTGAAAAAATTAGTGCCTTCCCATTAGATAAAATTCCTTATGATGATGATATTCCTGTAGTTACAACAACAAATAATGTAAATATGCCAGCAAATCAAAATAATAATCCTTTTTATCCAAGTACAAATGAAAGTGCTATTTTACCTTATGATCCACAAGATGAAATTGAGGAGTTAAAGGCGAAATATGGCGCATCAATTGTTGATAAAGATGCAGTTGCTAGACAAAATGAGTATTTAAATAAAATTGCAAATGGTGAGCCTGTTGAAAATATAAATAGTAATCAAAATGTAAACCATGTTGTTGAACAAGAGCCGGCTGTTGTTAGAATAAATGCGGATACACATCAAGAAATACCACGAGTACCTAGTTCAAATATAGAAAATCCTGTTAATACTCTTTTTAAGGGGGTTAAAAGAGTTGTTGATTTTGATATTGAATTAAAATTAAATAATAAAATTCCAAGATTGGACTTTATTGAGATGGTGGAAGATTCATATGAATCCTCTATTATTGATTATTTAGCCGAAGAACTTACAAATAATTTACTTAATAATCCTTCCTTAATAAAGGATCAAATTTCATCAAAAATCAGAAGTATGGTTGCTGAAGTATCTAAGAAAGTAGAAGTTAAGGAAGTAGTAGAAAAGAAGCCAATAGAAAAGAAGCCAATAGATAAAAAGGCACCTGTTAAAAGAACTCCTAGAGTTTCTAAAAAAGAAAAGGTTATAAAATGATAAGTGAAATTTTTTTAAAAAAGGCTCTAAATATTCGAAAAGATTATTTGGATGTTATTAATAATATTAGTAGATATGAAGAATTTGCTAAAAATTTATTAAAAAATATATCAAATAGATCAGATGACTTGAAAGATTTACAAGAAAAGATAAATTCTGGGAAGGTTAAGAGTTTGGATAAAGCGAAGGATGAATTAATGACAATTATACTTGGGTTAGAAGATGAGGGAAATAAGATTGAGAGTATGGTTGAGTCTATGAATAAAAAGATAGAGAAGTTAAAAGAGGATGAAACATCTTTATATCGAGATATTAAACAATCTTATCAAGATTTAAGTGATAGTATAATTAAATCTGAGGTTTCCAACTATATAAAAGAGAATATGTAAATTTTAGTAAATGAGTTAGTCTTTATTAATATATATAATAAATTTGATTTTTAAGTGAGAATATCAAAATTTGTTAATATAAATAAAAACATTTTACTTGAGTATATTTATGATGATTCTAATTTAATTGGTGAATCATATAATATTATTTATAATTCTAAAACGGGTATAAATTCTTTCTGCTCTTCTGATGAGAAAAGACCACCTAAGAAATTTATAAAATCGACTAATAATGATTTATATAATCAATTATATAGTATAGATCCGGTTACTGGTAAATATGGTCGTATACCACAATCATCTTCAAAGGCGAATAATGTAGATTCTAATTATTCGTTTCTACAGGTTAAAAACTACCCACAATCTATTCCAGTTAGATATGATACTATTAAAGTGCATATACCAACTAATTATGTATTTGATGATTATAGGGGGTTTTATATTCGAGTATCTTCTTTAGATTTTGATAATCAAAATCGTGTTGAGTTATCTAATTATTTTTTCAATATAACTGATATTGAACAAAATTATAAAGTAGAATATTCAAATCCAACTTTGTTTTTAAATGAATCACAATGGGGTAAATATTTACAGGTACAAATTCCTTCTATTCATAAAATATCAAATCAAAGGGTTAATGATGTTGTAAAGAAAAATTCAATAAATTATAATTTAACAAATGGTATTGGATTATCTAAAACATCTCCAATTTTTATAGATTTTTATTTTATAAAAAGCATTGATGTTGTTAATAATAATTCTTTTTTTAATTTAGATACAAGGGTTTCTGTATCATTTCCTCAAACTCCTGAATTTGAAAAACTAGGTGTTAAAATTGAAAAATCGATTAATGGTGATTATTTTGAAATATACCCAGTCTATAATAATTCTATTTCTGAGTTCTCTATATTTCTTAATGAATCCTATTATTCTGGTAATAGATATTACGTAGAATGTCAAGTTGATCTTTTTGAAAAAAATACTAAAACTAAGTCTTCCACTTTTATAATGACTGAAAATTTTAATCAAAAAATTGAATATAGACCAATAATAAAATTTTCAACAACAACTGCTATTATTGATGTTACTCTAAAATTGATAGATTCAGTTGATGGCTCAGAGATAGTTAGAAAATCTTCATATGGTATGTTACAAAATGAATTAACTAATTACTCAGCAGTTCTTACAAAGTTGGATATGTCAAAGGCAGAGAAAAAATCTATAGTAAATCTTAAACACATAATAAACTCATCAACTGGAAATAGCCCATTTGGAAATAAATCATCATTGATCATTGAAAAATTAAATTTCTCAATGTTTTCACAAAATTATAATATAAATAGTGGAAAATATACGGTTCTTTATCATAATGATAAATATTATGGTAATAATCAATTGGCTGTTGTGATATTTCCCTTTGATAATATTGTAAAGTTTAATATTATTATTAACCAAATAAGTTCTACTTATATACCTTATGACCTATCTAATTTTAACAATTTAAAAATGACAATTAAATCAGATGATAAAGATATTGATTTCTATGTATATCAAGAATCACCTGATAATAATTATGAAATAGGGCATATTATATTTAAAATACCAGAATCAAAATATAAGGATATTAAAAAAGTAAGTGCGTCTCATAATTTATTTTATGTGAATGGTATTGATAATAGCGGTAATAAAGTTGTTATATATAGTGGAGTTTTCGTACCATATGATAAAGAAGGCAATATAGCACTTTTAGAATCTGATTTTAAGCAATCATTAACATCAAATTTAACAGTTGTACATGAAACAAATATTTTGGATCCTAAATCAGATGAAATACGAAAAATAATAAATGATGGGCAATCATCTGTTAAGGGAGTTAATAGCAGTGGATTTTCAATAAATAAATTTTAAAAATGGCAACAGCATCAACAATATTTAAAAAGTTAAGTAGAGATATTTTATTAGAGTGGTCATATGACTCTTCTAATATTATATTAGAGCCATATAAAATACTAACAGATTCTAGAAACTCATCTAAATCTTATATTTCGGGTGATTCAAGTATAACAAATAATCAATCAGATAATCAATTAGTAGTAATGGATGCTCCATTAAAAAGATATGCGAAGATTGATTTATCAAAATATAAATTTCTAACCGTTAAAGATGCTGTACCTTCTGAGGGAATTCCACATGATAGAGTTAGAATATTCTTACCTTCAAATTATATATTTGGTGAATATTTAGGATTTTATTTAAATATATCAGTTTATGATTATAAAAATAGAAAGATTGTATCAATTTCAAATTTCTATTATGAATATTCAGATACAACATCTATACCAAAAATAACGCCACCAATTTTATATGAGGATAGAGTATGGGATAAATTTATTGAAATTAATGTACCATCAATACATTCTCTATCACTACAAAGAGAAGATGGTTTTACAAAGAAGGATACAATAAATTATGAATTAACTGATGGTATAGGAGTTTCACAAACTGCACCAATTTTTATTGATTTTAGACCAATAACTAAGATATCTCAAATTGGTTCAATTAGGACTTTTACCCTAGCAAATGATTTTATAATCCAGATACCACAATATCCTGAATTAGATAGTTTATCACTCTATTTAAAAGAATCAAGTAAAGGTGATTATTTTGAAATATATCCCCTATATAATAATTCTTTTTCTGATTTTCTTAATTTTATGGAAAATTCAAAATCTATTGATAAAGATTATTATCTAGAATATAAAATAACGGTATTTGAGCAAAATATAAAAGGAAAGACTCTAAGAATGAGAGTTGAGAATAATTTTGTAGATTTTATAGAATATCGCCCAATAGTTAAATATTCCACATCAGTTGTGGTTATTGATGTTGAGATGTTTTTGATTGATAAAGTTGATGGATCAATTGTTTTAAAGAAATCTGCTTATGGATTAAAACCAGATCAAGTTTCTAAGTATGCGTTAAATTTATCACGAATAAGGGTTGATGGGCTAGTTAAGCCAAAAATCTATAATAAAATTAATAACCAATATTATCATACAGAGGAATTGGGAAAATATGCATCATCTGAGAATAGAATTAAAGTACCTGTACCTTCTTTGGTCTTTCTATCAAATATATCTGCTTACTCAAGTTCAGCATTGAATAGAGTTTCTAATTTAAAAATAGATAATTATCATTATACTGGAAGATTAAAGATATCAATTCATCCATTTGATAATATTATTAAATTTATACTAGCATTTAAATTTAATAACTCCCTATCACCTGTTGATTTAACTAGTTGTCAAAATATTAAATTGATTTTTAAAAATGATTCATCATCAATTGAATTTTCGCAAATATTAGATAGTACTAGTGTTGCTAAACTTGGTATGTGTCAGTTTAAAGTGAATGAGGCAAAATTTATTCCATTAAAGGCTATTTATAAATCAGGTGTAAATTGTTTTTATATAACAACTGAAAATGAAGGAGTTACAACTACCCTATACAGTGGATTATTTACACCATCTGATGTGGTTGAAAATATTGATGGTAATTCATTATCAACTGGTAATTCTGGAATTAGTATTGGTGGAAATAATAATAATAATAATAATAATAATAATAATTTAGGTACTGGTGGGGTTGATGATAATTTAAAGGATTCAATTATTCCTGATCCAAATGCTGAGAATCAAGAAATTGCTACAGTTACGAGGAGAAAGGTGAAAGTGATTACAAGTGGTTCATCGCCATCACAATTTAGAGGTGGGTAATTTAATATATAGATTATGATAGTTGATGAGAAAATACAAATTAAAGTGGCTCATAAAAATGTCTCACATTTTAGAAAATTTGGATATAAATGTAATGTAAATGATTTAATATTTGTTTCGCCATTTGATATTCCTAAAGCCTCTGAAATAAGAATAAATGTTATTTGTCAAAATTGTAATAAAATTAAAAATATATCAAATAATAATTATATTAATAAACAACTTCCAAAGTATGGATTTTATGTGTGTTCTGACTGTGGTAAAGTTAAAAGAAAAATGACTATAAATAGTTTATATGGTGTTGATTATTACTCACAACATGAAGATTTTATAATAAAATCATCGCAGACAAATCAGAAAAACTGGGGAGTTGATAATTTTAGGCAAAGTAAAGAATATTTAGTAAGAGCTATAAAAACTACTAATAGTAAATATGGTGTTGATTATTTTTTACAAAATAAAAAGAATTACCAAGCCTTTTCGGAAAAAATTTTAAATAAATATGGTGTTGATAATATTTCTAAAATAAATGGTATAAATTACGAAAAAAGAGTATTGACTAATATAGAAAGATATGGAGCAGAACATGCTATGCAAAATTCTGAAGTATTTCAGAATTCTATTTCAAAAAGTTTTAGAAAAAATAAATTTTTTGATTTATATTATCAAAGTTCTTATGAAAAAGATTTTATTCTTTATTGTGCTGTGAGAAAAATAATATTAGAACGAGGTCCAACAATAGAATATGTTTTTAATAAAAAGAGGAAAGTATATTATTCGGATTTTTATTTACCAGAATATAACTTAGTTTGTGAAATAAAATCTGATTATATTTATAATAAAGCAATCGAAATAAATGAAAAGAAAATGGAATATACATTAAAAGAAGGTTATAATTTTTTATTTATAGTAAATAAAAATTATATAGAATTTGATAATGTAATAAAAAATAATATAGAAAATTGAGATTATCCAGTCAATCATCACAATTTGTTTTTAACTTAGCCGAAGATTTTCTTCCACCAGAAATAATACAAACATATACTCCAATTCTTGAAAAAAATTGGATTTCTTATGAGAATGTTTTGGACTATTTATCATCTACCATTAAGTCTGTCTCATTTCCTGGTATTTCCTTTGAAATGCCAAAACAGAGTTTGCTAAGAGGTAAAGAAAGAAGATATAAGCCAGCAAAGAATGTACAAGATATTGTTAATCACGATCTTGATATTACATTTGCATCAGTCGATGCTGATATTAATTATTGGTTAATGTTCGATATTTTAACAAAGCACTATTTAGATGTTGAGCATATGTATGTAAATCCATTTACCTTAACTGTCCTAGACATACATAGAGATGTTATCTATAAGGTTTCATTTTATGAAGTTATTGTTAATGGACTAAGTGATAATAAATTTGACTATTCTGCACAAAAAGTTAGTAGTAAAGATTTCAATTTAAAATTAAGTTTTAACTTTTATGAGGTTGAATTTGAACTAAATAAATCTAAAGTTTTAGAACTCGGTTCTTTACCGACCATCATTCAAAAGATATAATTAGAAGCCATCACCTCTTGAAATAAAAGTAGATTTATGATAATTTAGTATTTTACTATTTCTACATCTCGAAAATATAGATGGAGTTGAACATTCTATCTTGTAAATATCATACATAACACATTGTATTGCAGCATCAGAAATTTCAGCACTAATATATGGTTGTGTATGATATGGTAATATCTTATTTACTTTATCCCAAATAGATTGATCAAGGTAAAGATAATCATCATTATTTGATTGAGTTATTATATTTGAGTATTGTATGTTTTGATTTCCAGAAAACAACTTCTTATTTCTGTTTTTATTTTCAGTATTTTCTATTGGTTTATAAAAATAAATATTCTTATCAAGAAATCTCTTTTTTACCTTTAGATTACTAAATATTGGCTTTAGTTTATCTATTAAACTCTGACTAAAAATATATATAACAGTCGTAAATTCTGGTATCCAATATGTAATTTTTTCATCTTCAATATTATTATATTGATTTATAATTTTTTTAATAAGTTCTATGCTATTATTATCAAACCATTTATCATCAATTGATCTTATAGAATTATATTTACTACTATACGATAGAGTTGTATAAAACATACCATCATATAGAAATTTATAAGTATAATTTATCCCATCATCAATTAAATCATAGAAATAATCTTTTATAATCCCTTCTTGTTCGTCTAAATTTTCCTTGATAAAATTATTAAATCGTTTTAACATAAACTATATATTAAATTTATAATATAATTAGCCATGGAATACAAAAAACTAATACACATTGGTGAGGGCAAGTTTGAAGCCATTATGGAAGATGAATCGCGAAAGACCGCGGGACCAAATGTTTGTGGTATGATAAGATATACATATTTTGAAGATTATACTTTACCCGAATTAAATTGGTCAATAGATAGAATGCAACTATTGCAAGACTATAATAAAAAACTATTAGAAGATCATAAGAGTGGTAAATTACAATCTGATATTGCTAATGGTGTTATAAAAATAGAAACATTTGAATGAAAAAAACAATTAAAATAGATTTTATTAATTTCTGGCCAGGATATGATAAAACAAGTAATTACTTTTATGACCTTTTAAAAGAAGAATTTGATGTGCAAATATCAAATACACCTGATTATTTATTTTATTCAGTATTTGGACAAGATCATAAACACTATAAGTGTAAGAAAATTTTCTATACGGGTGAAAACATTCTACCAGATATGAGTTATTGTGATTATGCATTTTCTTTTGAACCAACAAAAGATAGAAATTATAGATTACCACATTATATGCTTTATGATGGCTATTATGATTTAGTTAATAAGAAGATAGATGATTCGCTTGTTAATAGAAAATTTTGCAACTTTATTGTTAGTAATGGAAATTGTGCTGATCGTAATAGTTTTTTTCAAAAACTTTCAAAATATAAAAAAGTTGATAGCGGCGGACGATTTCAAAATAATATTGGACATTTAGTTCCTGATAAAAGGAAATTCCAATCAGAATATAAATTCAGCATTGCATATGAAAATAATGCATATCGCCCTGGTTATGGGTATTATATTACTGAGAAAATATTTGAGCCTATGACAGTAAATTCAATTCCAATTTACAAAGGTGGTTCTAAAATAAATGAGGATTTCAACACAAAGTCATTTATAAATTTTCATGATTTTAAGTCCGAGGATGAAATGATCGAATATATTATAGAACTGGACAAAAATCCAGATAAATATTTGGAATTATTAAAACAACCTTGGCTTACAGGAAATAAAATTCCAGAGGATAATAAAATTGAAAATATAAGATCATTTCTTTATAGTATATTCTAGCTTATCTTTTTTATCATACCTATTTACTCTAGAGCAGAGTGGTTGAAAATTCGTATAATGATTTAACCTATAAATATCTTCTTGTGTTTTTGCAGAGCTTATTGGAACAATATGGTCTAAATCCCAACCGTGATTATACTCACCATTATATAGTCCTTTATTCTCCCAAGTCATCCAATATTCAAATTTTGATTCAATATAAGTTTTAAATTCTTCAAATGAACACCCTAATATATCTTTTGTTCTTAAACCTTTTATAAATTTTCTTATTTTTAAAGACATTTTAATATTATTAGAAATGCTTAGTTTTAGTTTTTGTAGTACTGTGAATTTTTTATAATATTCTCGACTTCTTTTATTAATTTTATCTTTATTTTCTTTTATATAAGCCTTTGTTCTTTTATTAATTTTATCTTTATTATTTTTTCTATAATTTTTATTTTTCTTTATTGATCTTAGTCTCTCTTGTTTTTTATAGCAATCAATACATTTATTTGTATAACTTTTTATTTTTAAGTCATTTTTATTATAAAATTTAAAAGACATCTCTTTTACTTCTTTACAATTTACACAGATTTGTATTTCTTTATTTATCCTACTGCATGTTTTGCAAATATTCGTTCGGCCATCTATTGATTTACCACTAGTTTTAAACTCAGAGAGCACTTTATCGCCATCACATTTGATACATTTTTTTAATATTTTACTATTTTCTTCTTTACATTCTTTACATATTTTTGTATATCCTGAAATTGATGAAGATTTATTAAAATTATCCAATTCCTTTTCTATACCGCATTTTATACAAACCTTCATTATATTAAAATTATTTTTATTTTAGGATTTTTACTATACTTTAGTAAATCTTGATATACTAAATATTCAATGTATTTAGACTTATTATGAAATTCTGTATTTAGAATGTCATCTATATTTTTTTCAATTGAAATTGAAATTCGACTTTTTGTTATTACTTTTTTCATATAGTATATATTAAATTATAGTTCTACCTTTGTATAATTTGGGTATAATTTTTAAACTATTTTAAAAATATTTATATATTTCCCATGACTAATAAGATTTATAAAACAAAAACTGGTATCACTATAAATAATGATCTACTAAATTTAATGGATGAATATTTAACTGATATTAATAATTTAAATAGATCTAAGTATATTGAAAAACTTATAACAGAAGACCTAATTAAACGAGGTAAAAAAATAGAAAAAGAATTTTAAACAATGTATAGAATAATAATTAAATATCAACAATTTATATTCAGCCTATTTTTATATTTAGTTTTGCATATTTTATATAAATATGGGCTACAAGACCCTATAAATATTTTTATATATCCGTTATTTATTGGATTTCTATTTTTAATTATTTCAGAAAATAGAAGCAGAGATCAATACTTCAGAGATGAATTATCTAAAATACATAAATACTTTGATAATAATACATATAGTGAAACAAACCCATGCCCAATTAATGGATGTGAGTTATTTATGGAACTTAAAGATTTTATTGAAAAATTTCGTTGTTCAAACTTATCAAATTTAGATAAAAAAATATATGATGAAATCTATATTTTTTTAGAATCATTTGGTGATGATATAAAATATATAAATAATTTATATTCAAAACCAATCCCTCACCATTTAATAATTCAAATAATATCTGAGATGAAACATGATAAAAATATGATAGATTTAGATAATAAGGAGAAAAACAATATAAAAAAATTAATCTCAGACACTATAACTAATATAGAAAATAAAATTAAACCAAAGCAAACTTTAATAGATAACAATTTTAGATCAAAAATATCTGAAATAAAAAATTTAATCTCTAAAAGATAATAAAATTGAGAATATTAAAAAGTTTCTGTTTAGTATATTTGAATAATTAAATTACTGAACTTAGGTTCATATTTTTAATATAACTAAAAAAATAAAATTATAGAATGGATTTTAAAGATAAAGTAAAAGTTCTATCTGATAGAATAACACAAAATATATCAAAAACAAATACCGAAGAAGCAACCAAAACAGCATTTATACTTCCCTTGATACAATTTCTTGGTTATGATATTTTTAATCCATCAGAGGTAATACCTGAATATATATCAGATTTTGGTACAAAAAAGGGTGAAAAAGTAGATTATGCAATTATTATAAATAATAATCCTCTAATATTAATAGAGGCAAAACATCATACAGAAAAATTAGATATACATGGCTCTCAACTATTTAGATATTTCTCGGTAACCAAATCAAGATTTGGAATATTGACAAATGGAATTGAATATGAATTTTATACCGATCTAGAGAAACAAAATATAATGGATAAAAAACCATTTTTTAAATTTTCAATACTGAATATACATGATTCTGATATTATAGAATTAAAAAAATTCCAAAAAGAAAATTTCAATCTAGATGAAATACTAAACCTAGCGTCTGAATTGAAATATTCATCTTTAATATATGAAACTTTTTCAAGAGAAATTATTAATCCATCTGATGAATTTATTAAATTTTTTATACAGAATTGTTATGAAGGTAGATCTACTCCTAAAATGGTAGAACTTTTCAAATCACTGTTTAAAAAGACAATGAATAGGTATATTAGTGAAGTTATATCTAATAAATTATCAGCAACTATAAAAGAACCGGATGTTAATAAACAAGAAGATATAGAAATTGAAACAACATTTGAAGAAATTGAAGCATACTCAATAATAAAATCTATCTTATTAGGTGCAGTGGATCCAAAGAGAGTATATTATAGAGATTCATTAAGTTATTTATCTGTTATACTTGATGATAATAATAAAAAGTGTATTTGTAGATTGTATTTAAATGGAAAGAAAAAATATATCAGATTTATTGATAATGATAAAAAAGAAATTAAAAATTCAATAAATGATGTTAATGATATTTTCAACTTTAAATCAGAAATAATTGATTCATTAAATAGAATTGAATCAGTCATTGCATAATTAGAATAAAAAATAATTTTTAAAAATGATAACTATTTCAAAAGAAAATACCTATCACAACGAACTATGTGATCACTTCAAATATCATCAATCAATTGATAATATCAATAATAAACAAAGTGATAAGGAAATATTTGATGCACTTATGTCAAAGATTGACACCATTATATTTTTGAGTGATGAATGTCATTATGAATATACTAAATATTTTAAGAATGATAAATTTAAGATAAGTAGAGAGGATATTAAAAAAATTCTACTAGATGATGAAATTTTTGATTCGATTGATGAAATTTTTAAAAATGTTAGTTTTAATCGTGTTGAATTTTTCAAATTTGATAACTTTAGTATTTTAGAAAATTTTAATAAACGATTTAATAATTGTGTTATATACACCACATTATCAAAAAAAGACGATAGAAATTAAAAATTTTAGTGCAATATTGAATCTATTTTTTTATCTCTTTGAATCCTAATTATTTCAATAAAAATGCCAACAAATAGTGAAATATTATCAGTGCAACAAGATAAAAAGACAATGTGTCCTTGTATATGGGTTTTAGTATATCCAGATAATCCAAAAGAGGAAAGATTCTTTGAACTATTTGGGACTGGACAAACAATACATAATGATATGGGTATTGTGCGAAAATATATCGGAACTTATCAATATCAAAATGGAGAATTTGTTGGACATATTTTTGAGCGTATTAATTAAAATATGGAAGAAACAGAACTATCGAATTCAATTGATTTATTAAATAAAACTTTTTACAAAATTTAAACATACTTTCTATTTAATATATAGAAGATGATTAAAAGATTTTACCAATTAAATGAAGGAGTAAAAGGTTTAAAAGACTCTAATTTTTTCACTGATTATTTCACTGATCTATTAGATGAACATAATTATAAATTAGAAATTAAATCAATTACTTATGTTAAGGATGATATAAATTCAAATTTCCCAAAAGAAGGATTTTATCCAAATTATAACTTAAGTATTTCACCAAAAAATCAAAATTATAAGAATTTGGAATCAATTAGAGATTTAAATTTCTTTAATGAAATTTGTAAATCATTTACAATTGGGCTTGAGTCATTACTTTCATCAAGTGAAATAAACCCAAAAATAGTAGGTGCTATTTATATTTCACACCATCATATGGTACATACCTTTCCTAGATTTGAGTTTAATATAAGTGATGAATATGAAATCCCAGAAGAAGAATTACCAATGGAGTTATTATTTGAGGAATTTTGTGAGTCAATAAATGATATCATTCGTTATTTAGGTTATAAAGATAAGATTAAAATTGTTAAAAATGAAGATGCGAATAAATTAGAGATCATTGCTAATTGTAAAAGTCAAGAGTTTAGTGGATTTATAAAAAGATTAGGGAAGCATCTTGATTATGCTGAAAAAAGAATAAGAGTAAAAGATATTATTACTTTTGATATTAATGTCATTCAAAGAAAAGTAAATGACTATCATGTTGATTTATTAAATCCACAAAAATTAGAAAGAAATTTTTGATAGATGTAATTTAGATATTTATTTATATAAATTTGATAAATAATTATGAACTCCTTTAATTCTATGTTGAGCTTCTAAAAAATAAATATTAGCTAATATTTTACAATTGGTTGCTTCTTCATTATCTGATATAGAATCAAATACTGTCCAATATACAATTTTATTATTTTTTCTTTCAGTTTTTATGACAATAGAATCGTTAGATATATGGTACCAATAATTATTATCAGCATCTGGATTTAAATCTTCAATAAATTTAAATCCTGAACTTACATATTTTTTTAATAAATCTTTACTTAATATTAAAAACCATAATTTACCATCTTGATATTCAGATGAAATTAACTCATAGTTTAATCTATCTAATCTTTGGTGACACTCTTTTATATCATCTAAATCTATCTCATTAGATTCATTAAAATAAACAACAAACATTCCTTTTGTATATCTAACTAAATGGTTTTGCCAAATAATTGGTTTTGTATCACCAAAATATTGTAATATATCTAAAATATCATCTATATCAGAATTCTCAACACTTTCAACAAAATTTTTTAAATACTTCATTTATTATATATTAAATAAAAAAAATATTTATATTTGTAAAAATTATTAAAATGAATTATACAATCGAACAATTTGAAAAAGATTTTGAAAATGCAGAACTTGATAAACAATCTTTATTGTTAAAATTACTTGATTCTAATATTGATGTTGTTAAGAACAAGGAAAGATTACAACCATATATCCAACATATAAAAGAATTAAGAACAAATATATCCATTCAAGATGATAATGAAGTTAATAATCTCTTAGAAAAAGGACTTGTAAAGACATATAAATGTTTAAATTCAATTGAAAATTTTATCAAAGATGAACAATATCAATTCTATATAAAAGATTTTGGTACATTGCTTTTTTTTAAAATCGCGTTGCAAATATATGAAGCATTATCCGAAGAAGAATGTCAATTCATTGATGAGAATTTTAAATATCAATTTCCTAAAAAAGATACTTTTTCTTTACTATATCAAATAAAAGAAAAAAATAATCTAAAAAAGACTGTGTATGTTTCTTTAAAATCTTTAGATTTTAATAATAACTTCATACTAATTGATTAAATATAATTATGAATAAAAAATTAAAAATTGGACAGCAAGTAGAATTAATCTCAAACCCATTAGATGAGCAACTCAAAATCTGAAAAATTGGAATTACTTTCAACTAATATTGAGATATTATCACCAAATGGAGATTTGGTTTGTAAATTAAATCGACCATCTATTAACCTATTTAGTGATTCGTGGAATATTGAAATTGGTAATATTGATAAAAGATTAATTATATTTATTCCTGCATATAAAACATCTGCTGATAATGAAAGAAAAGATGATGAAAAGTAGTATTTTAAATATTAATTTTATATATTTGATATATGTTTAGACCAAATTTTATTGAGCCAGAAAATATGATTATACTTGGATTTGAATTAGTCAAGGATAAGGATAACTACATGACCTATCATAATAATGCTACTGTACATTATAATAAAATTTATTGTGCTAAATTTTGGAAAGATTATAATAGTATAGTTAGAGCCAAAAATCCAAATTTAGAAGTCCAATCTATCAGTCGTGATAAATGGATTAATCTGATTCAAGAAAATGTTGGATCTGTAGATCCATGGTATATTAAAAATCTTAAAATACTTTCCCCATAATAATTTTGTGCCAGGAATTCTAACTTCTGAAACATAAAGAATGGTTACTTCATGGTGAAGGTCAGTATCTTCTAAAAGATTTACATGAATTGAAAGGTAAGGTGTTAGGTTGTTGGTGTAATTCTAACCAATCTTGTCACGGAGATATTTTAGTAAAATTGGTAAATGATTTGGATAAAGTTGGATTGAATGAGTTTTTTGATTAAATCTTAGGACTCATTTATATCCTCACTTAATTTTGAGATCGACTTGGTAATATCTTCTAATGTTTTATCCGCTTGTTTTTTTGCTTCGTCAATATTTATTAAACGTTGTTCTTTATCTACACCACTTACTAAAGAATCTATATTGTAGTGAAGTTCTGAAAGCTTTACATAGGTATCGTTTATAGAATTCATCATACTCTCTCCGCACTTTTTGATTAATTCATCGAGATTTCCGGTATCTAATTTTTTAGCTAATGAATTCTTTCTCAATTTTTTTGTATTTATTACCATATACTCTTTGTTACCATCGTGTCTAATATATGATTCTGGATCAGGAACTTTATCAATTTTAGAACCTTTTATGTATTGGGCGGATAAAGGTCCACCAATAAATTGTGGATGATTCGGATTTTTACCATCTAATATATGAACCCAAATATCATCTTTTTCTTTTAAACATATAAGAAAATATTTTCTTATCATAACTCTTTTAAAATTCCCAAATCATATTATGATGAAGTAAAACACTTCGAAAATTTAGCTTTTTCAGAATGGAACCGAAGAAGATCTTTTGATACAATCGTTAGAGATAATTGTCTATCCGTCACTCAAGAATCTGTTTATTTATTCTTTTACTTGATTAATGGTGCCATCCGAATTTGTAATTCACACAATGAAGATCATGAAACATTTGATAATCTACTAGCTGTTTCACTTTTCAGATTTTGGTCTTTTGAAACTGACTTTATCATATTTTTTATTTAAGCCAAATTTATAAAGAAATCTGATAGCGTTGATAACTTGATTTTGTTGAGAAACTGAAGTGAATTGATATCTATCCAAATAGAGTTGAAAATCGGAAGAGGTAAGTCTGGTAGGTGCTATATTTACTGTAGATAAAAATTGATTTATATAAAAAAGATGGGACTTAATTGTCCTA
>JACCDN010750229.1_pt1 | contig 31971 bp, 30 predicted proteins | sample 7441691 | NCBI WGS metagenome assembly JACCDN01 (sample SAMN15323439, study PRJNA562643) | freshwater metagenome | isolation source: river surface water | place: USA:Blue River Watershed | collected 2017-08-16
GGGCAGTCCGTCGGGCGCATCCGGGACCTCGGGTGGCATGTCGGGCGGTGCCGCCGGCGCATCCGGGGCTGCGGGCACGTCCGGTACTTCGGGTGGCACGTCAGGTGCTACCTCAGGCGGCACGGCGGGCAGCGCGCCGGGCACACCCATGGGCGGCAGTTCCACCGGTGGCAGCGCGACCGGCGGCAGCAGTAGCTCGGGCACGGCCCGATGATGACCGCCGTCCGACCTGATCTTTCCAACACCGTTCTTGCCAGGAAGCTGACCATGAAGACTCGCTCAAGCTCACGTTCGATCGCCTTGTTCCTTCTCCCCTTGTTGTTGGCATCGACGCTGGCTGCCTGCCAGCGCAGCGGTGACGATGCCGGCGGCAGCGCGGGCAGCAGTGGCACCGGCACCAGCAGTTCTGGCACCAGCGGTGGCGGTGGCATGCCATCCGGTGGCGACAGCGGGCGCAGTGAGCGCAGTGAGGGAAGTGAGCGAGGAGAGCCGCAGGGAAAAGGCTCGTCCGGTATGGAAGCACCGGAGAGCGCGCCATCGCGCTGAGCCGCTCGTCCATGAGCCATGTGCTGATCGTCGATGACGATGCGACGGCGCCGGCATTGCGTGATGCCTTGGTGGCTGACGGTTACCGCTGCATGCTGGCTACCAGCCTGCAGCAGGGACAGCTGCAACGCGCCTTGCAAGCTCCGGACTGGCTGATCGTTGCGGAGCAGCTTGCGGATGGCAGTGGCCTGGCCTTGCTCGACGCGGCGAAGACGGATCCTGATGTCGGTGTCGTGATGCTCAGTGCGCAAGCTACCGTGGCGGCCGCAGTGGCGGCATTCCGTGGCGGTGCTGCTGATTATCTGGAGCGGCCGATCGACCTGCGCCGCCTGAAGGCGGTACTCGCGTCACGCATGACCGGTGCGTCGCATGACAGGCGCGGTCGTGGTGGGGGTGATGGGCGATATGACAGGGTGCAGACCACGGCGATGGACGCGGCAGCTGCTGGCGCGGCGCCTGCGCCGATACTGCTGGGCGAATCGGTGCCGATGCGCACACTGCGCGACCATATCGCGCGTGTTGCACCCACCGAAGCGAGTGTGTTGCTGCTCGGTGAAAGCGGCACCGGCAAGGAACTGGTTGCGCAAAGCATCCATGCGCACAGTGCACGGCGGCGCCAGCCTTTCCTGCCAGTCAATTGCGGTGCGATCTCGCCGCAACTGATCGAGAGCGAAATCTTCGGTCACGAAAAAGGCAGCTTCACCGGTGCGGACCGCCAGCACAAAGGCTATTTCGAGCGCGCCTGCGGCGGCACCCTGTTTCTCGACGAAGTGGTCGAGATGCCGATCGAGCTGCAGGTGAAGCTGTTGCGCGTGCTGGAGACCGGCAGCTTCATGCGCATCGGCAGCAACCAGGAGTTGCAGACGGATGTGCGCATCGTCGCCGCCACCAATCGTGACCCCGAGCAGGCGATTGCTGCGGGTCGCTTGCGGCTTGACCTGTATCACCGGCTCAATGTATTTCCGCTGCGAATACCTGCATTGCGTGAGCGAGGCACGGACATCGCGCTGCTTGCGCAGCATTTTCTGGATGATTTCAATCGACTGCACGGCACCCGCAAGTCGCTGTCGCCGCGCGCACTGTCGGTGATGGGCAGCTATCACTGGCCCGGCAATGTGCGCGAGCTGCGCAATTTCATGCAGCGTGCGTACATCCTGTCGGAGCAGCAGATCGATACGCATGCGCTGGAGCCGGGCCCGGCACAATGCGAGGCGACTGCGCTGACACTGGCGATACCCGTCGGCACGTCGCTGGCCGACGCTGACCGCAGGCTCATCTTTGCGACGCTGGACCTGTGCGGTGGCGTGAAGAAGCGCGCCGCCGACCTGCTCGGCATCAGTCTCAAGACCCTGTACAACCGGCTGGAAGACTATGGCCACCAGGATCGCGAACTGGCGATCGGCAAGTTCGGCAACGGGCATGCCATGACGGGTTCACCGGCGCATGCGGACTTCCATGCGATCGGCAGCATGCAAGCGCCGATGGCAGCCGGTATCGGCGGTTTGCTGAATTAAGGCATGCCGACGCAGTCGAACCCGACATGCCGGGACATTCATGAAGGATGTTGCCTGCATGTGAAATTTCTTCCAACAGAAAGGAAATGCCATGAGCCTATCTTCCAATCCTCCGCAGGGTAGCCAGCAACAGGGCGCACGCATCGTTCAGCGCCAGCCTGATGACCGCAGTGGTCCGGGGCCGGATGTGATGGCAGCGGAAACCCTGCAGGGTGATGACGTGATCAATCTTCAGGGCGAGAAGCTGGGCAGCATCGAAGACATCATGCTCGATGTGCGCAGCGGCCGGGTCGCCTATGCGGTGCTGTCCTTTGGCGGCTTGCTCGGCATGGGTGACAAGTTGTTCGCGATTCCGTGGGCCGCGCTGACGCTGGATGCCGACCGCAAATGCTTCGTGCTCGACATCCCCAAGGACAGGTTGCAGAACGCGCCCGGCTTCGACAAAGACCACTGGCCGGCGATGGCTGATCCGTCATGGGCATCGCAGGTCTACGCGTATTACAACCAGCCGCCGTACTGGCAGTGATACTGGGCGACATCCGTCACAGTCGGATGCAAGTGGCTCGGCCCGCCCGGTAACGCTTACCGCTCTGCGAGTAATTCCTGCACGGCGGCCAGCACGCGTTGCGGCGTCACTTGTTCCAGGCATGCATGGTGGATGTACGGGCAGACGCTCTGCAGGCATCCGGCACACGGCACCGGATGGGACAGTACGCGGCAGGCGACCTGCCAGGGCGTGTGCTGCAGATTGGTCAGTGCGTACAGGTCAACCACCGGGGTTTGCATCGCCGCAGCAAGATGCGCGGGTGCGCTGTTGCAGGCGACCAGCACGCTGGCACGCGCAATCAATGCCGCCAGCGTGCCGAAATTCGTGAGTCCGGCAAGGCTGTGGCTGTTGGTCGTTACGGCCGCGAGGCGGGTCGCCAGTGATTGCTCATGGGCGCCGCCTGCGATCACGATCGGCAGCGTCAGGGTGGTGGCCAGCAACCGCATCAGGCTGTGCCAGTGCCGTGCCGGGTAGCGGCGTGACGGCGCGCTGGCACCCGGATGCAGCAGCACGAAAGGCTGGCCGTCGGCGATGCCGACGGACTGCAGCAGCAGGATAGCGGCCGCATCATCGTCAGCGCTGAGGCGGATGCGCAGTCGCCGGTCGTTACTGACGCAGCCCAGCGTGGCCACCAGGTCCAGCTGGCGTTGTACCTCATGCCGGAAGCGCTCGGGCTCGGTGTCGCGCACCCAGTGGGTCAGCAACTGGTAGGGGTTTTCGCGGCAGTGCGCGAGTCGCAAGGGTATGCCCGCCATCTGACACAGCACGGCTGCCGGCAGCGGACTTTGCGTATGGCTGGTGAAGATCACCGCAGCGTCGAATTGTCGCGCTCGCAGTCGCGCTGCGGCGATACTCACTACATCCGGCGCGCACGGGGCGCTGGCTTTCATCCATGGTGCATCGAAGCGCAATACGTCGCGCGTCGGATGTCGTTGATGGGCCGGGCCATGCTCCCAACGCTCAGCTTGATGCGGGTGATGGTCAGACCGTCCCGAATGGCCATCCCTTTCATCTTCACAGTGGATGACGGTGATCGCATCGATATACTCGGCGGCCGGCGCCCCGGCCGTCGATGTCATCAGGCTCACGCGGTGACCATCGCTGGCCAGCGCATGCAGTGCGGGTGTACACATCAGCACATCGCCGGCCGCATCCAGGCGCAGTGCGAGCAGCTTCACGGGGCGGCATCGCGAGGCAGGGGCGTGCTGCTGGTATCGATCAGTCGCGCCGCGATGCCGAGGTTGGCGGCGATACGGTGCGGCTGACGCTGCACGGTGCAACGCCATTCGGTTTCATTGCCATTGTCGATCAGCACGGTACGGCAGCCGGCGCGTCGCCCGGCTTCGACATCGTCGAGGATGTCGCCGACCATCCAGCTCGATCCAAGATCGAGCGCCAGGTCGGCGGCCGCCTGCAGCAGCATGCCGGGTGCCGGCTTGCGGCATGCGCATGCCCAGGCCAGCCTGCCGCGGCAGCTCCATGCATCATGCGGGCACCAGTAGAAGCCGGTCAGCCTGACCGCATAATCATCCAGCAGCTGCGCGATGCGTTCGCGTGCGATGCGCAGATCGGCATCGCGCAGCCAGCCGCGCGCAATGCCTTGCTGATTGCTGACGACGACCAGCGCATAGCCGCGTGCGGCAAGCAACTGCAGTGCGGTACCGGCGTCGTCGGTGAGCGTGATGCGCGCCGGGTCGGTGTTGTACGGCAGGTCGTCGATCAGGGTGCCGTCCTTGTCGATGAAGACGGCAGGGCGGCTGCTCACGGCCATGAGGTTTCGCGCATCGGCAGGATCGTGATCTCGGGCACCACGGTACCGGGCGGCAGTTGCAGGATGTCGCAGATCGCGAGCGCCACGCTGTCCGGCTCTTGCAGCAGCGTACGGTCGAGCCCGGGAAAGCGCTCCAGCAAGAAGGGCGTCGCCATGCCGCCGCAGACCACGGCCGTCACCTTGATGCCGGCCGGACGCAGCTCGGCATGCAGTGCATGCGACAGCGCGAGCAGACCGGTCTTGCTGGCATGGTAGGCGGCTGCATTCGGCCACGCGCGCTTGGCAGCAGTGGAGGTGATGTTCACGATCTGTCCGTGCCCGCGTCCCATCATATAGCGCGCAGCCGCGCGCGCGAGCACGAAAGGGCCGTGCAGGTTGGTGCGCAGTACCCGATCCCATTGCGATACCTCCAGCTCACCGAGGCTGCAGGTGACATCGGTGCCGGCATTGTTGATCAGCAGGTCCAGGCAGCCATAGCGATCAATCGTGTGCTGCACCGCATGCTCGGCCTGCCCGGTATCGCCGATGTCGCAGGCGATCGTGTCGACCGGCACACCGGCATCGCCGAGTTCACGCGCGAACGCTGTCGCCTTCGCGGCTTTCAGGTCGGCCAGCATCACGCGCACACCGCATGTGGCCAGTCGCCGGCACAGTGCCGCGCCCAGGCCGCTGGCGCCACCGGTGACCAGTGCCGCCTGCCCGGCCAGCGGTACCGACACATCGGCGCCCGCTTGCGCGCCTGTCTGCATCCCTTTCTGCATCCCGGTGTGCATGGCTGTCGGTGTGCGTGTGTTGCCACCGGAGAGGTCATCGTCAGACTTGTCCATCGCGCTGTCCTTTACGCGTCAATGCGGCTGTGCTGTTCTGCTGCCAGCGATGCACCGCTTGCCTACTGGTATTGCTTGCACTGTTTGCGTCGTTGCACTGCTTGCGTTGTGTTTGTGCTGGCATGGATGCTGCTGCAGCGATGAGTGGCTTCACGGCGACAGATAAGGCATTGCAGCATCACGTACCTGAAGGTGTGACTTCGACAGGATTCATTGAAACCGATTCCCCCGTGCGGGGCCTTGCAGGAGAACAGCATGATGAACAAAACATGGACAGCACCGGTGCTGGTACTGGCGGCAACGCTGGGGCTGGGGGCGTGTGAAAGCACCGGCTTCGGCGGCAGTTCGGAACAGGTGCGACCGATTGCCAGCAATGTGAATGGCACCGGCACCATACAAGCGGTGGAAGTGATACCGCGCAAGCAGGGTCTGGGGCTGGGCACGCTGGCCGGTGCGGCGGTGGGCGGCATCATCGGCAACCAGGTCGGTGGCGGCACCGGGCGCACTGTCGCGACCGCCGCCGGTGCTGCCGGTGGCGCGTACGCCGGTCATGAAATCGAGCGCCGCCGTCGCGGCGATGACCAGATTTACAAGGTCACGATCAAGATGGATGACGGCACCACGCAGTCGTTTGCACAGGAAGCGTCGCCTGCAGTGAAGCAGGGTGATCGGGTGAGCATCACCCATGGCGTGCTGTCGCCGCTGTGAAACCGGCTGCGCATGGTTGCGGCTCGGGTGCGAGCGCAAGCACATTTGAGCGGGACCAAAGCGACGGGAGCTTTCCGGCGTCGCGGACTCCAAGGAGCTGAACCCACAAGCAAGGAGAATTGCCGATGGCCACGATTCATCTCGATACGGGCGCCGCCTATGGCGGGGGCACCCTGATTACGCAGGAAAACATCATGCGCCGGCCCTTGTTCTCGTCGATACGCTGGAGTGCGGTGCTGGCCGGCGTTGCTGTCGGCATCTCGGTGCAGCTGGTGCTGACCTTGCTCGGCATCGCCAGCGGACTGTCACTGACCAGTGTGCAGACCGGCGAAGCGCCGGGCACCGGCGCCCTGGTGTGGGCGGGCATCTCGATGCTTGTCTCGGCATTGATCGGTGCATATGTCGCCGGCCGCATGTCGGGCCTCAAGCGCAAGACCGATGGCATGCTGCATGGCGTGGTGTCCTGGGCGGTGACGACCTTGCTGTTTGTGGTGCTCGCTACCTCGGCCGGCGGATCCTTGCTGTCGGGCTTGTTCTCCGGTGTGAGCCAGGGCGCGACCTCGGTGGCGCAGGGAGCCGGCGGCGCCGGTGGCATGACGGAGATGCTCAATCGCCAGCTCGGCACCAACATCAGCCCGGAATCGATGCGCACGCTGCAAGCGCACATCACGGCTGGCCGGCGCGACCAAGCAATCGACTACATGAGCAGCAACATGGGTGTGCAGCGTGACCGTGCGGCGACCGTGGTGGACCAGGCGCTGATCCTGTCCGGTTCACCGGAGCAGGCATCACCGGCCGGACGCGCGGCTGCCGATCGGGCGATCCGCGGTGCCAGCACTGCTGCATGGGCCGTGTTTGGCGCAGTGGCCTTGTCGCTGGTGCTGAGCCTGATCGGTGGTGCACTGGGCGCGATGGGCGCGCGACGCACGACCTGGGGCGAGTCTGGCGAGACCGAAGCCGGCGCAGCACGCGCCGACCTCGGGCGCACCTGACGCGAACGATGAACTCCGGCGGTGCGACCATGGTCTGAGATGCACGTTCCACAGTCTCGCGTTGAAGGCGCGCCGTCATGCTGAAGACATTCGAGGGAGGACCTGCGGCCGGCAAAGTAGCGCGCCGGCGTTTTGCGTGCATGAGTGCCGGGCAGTCGTCGGCCACCGAGTTGCTGCGTTCCTGTCCTGTGGTAACAGCCACCGGTCAGGCCATGGGGCGCGTGCGCTCGGTGCTGGTGGATGTACGCAGCCGCCAGCTGCGCTTTGTGGTGGTCTCGCCGCAGCATGGCAAGGCGCAGGTGGTTATTCCGTGGCAGGCACTGTACTTCGATTCATCGCTGGTGAGGCTGGTGTACTACACCTATTCCTGACTGCATCCCAACATCACCGACATCATCCACATCATCGACATCAGGCCACATCAAGCCGCCATCCACGCCAGTGCGCGCTTCCTGTCAGCGAAGACGCCTGGCATCGCATTTCAGACAGCCATCCCGTCCTCCAGCTGCAGCCGCCACAAGGCCGCATACACGCCATCGCGTTCCAGCAGTTGCAGGTGCCGGCCTTGTTCTGCGATGTGGCCGCGTTCCAGCACCACGATGTTGTGCGCGCCGACCACCGTGGACAGGCGATGCGCAATCACCAGCACCGATCGGTTTTGCGACAGTCGTTCCAGCTCGAACTGGATCGCGCGCTCCGATTGCGAATCCAGCGCCGATGTGGCCTCATCAAAAATCAGGATGGACGGGTTTTTCAGGAAGGCGCGAGCGATGGCAATTCTTTGTCGTTCACCGCCGGACAGTTTCATCCCGCGTTCGCCGACCTCGGTGGCATAGCCCTCCGGCAGTGACAGGATGAAGTCGTGCACTTGCGCGGCGCGGGCGGCAGCGATGATGTCGTCATCACTGGCGTCCGGTCGCCCATAGCCGATGTTGTACGCGATCGTGTCATTGAACAGGGTGGTGTCCTGCGGTACCACGCCGATCGCGCGCCGCAGGCTGCGCGCATTCACGCTGCGCAGGTCCTGACCGTCGATCAGCACCTGTCCGTCGGCAGGATCATAGAAGCGCAGTAGCAGTCGTGCGAGCGTTGATTTGCCGGAGCCGCTGCCACCGACCACTGCCACGGTGTGACCCGGCGGTATGTCAAATGACACATCGCGCAGTACCGGCCGCTGGGCTTCGTAGCTGAAGCTGACGTGGCTGAATGCGACATGCGCAGCACTTAGTTGCAGGTCGGGCAGTGCGGCATCGGCACTGAATTCCGGCCGTTCGCGCAGCAGGTCCAACATCTTTTCGATATTGATCATCGCATCCCGTGCTTCGCGATACACGAAGCCCAGTGCATTCAGCGGCAGACAGATCTGGAGCATGAATGCATTGATCAGCACCAGGTCACCGACGGTCATGCGGCCTGCCAGTACATCGGCGCCGGCCAGCAACATCACCGCGGCGACGCCGAGCGCGATCACGGCGCTCTGTCCGGTATGCAGCCGGAACAGGGCCCACTGGTTGTCATAGGCCGCAGCTCCCCAGTGCGTCATGATGCCTTCGAAGCGCCTGACTTCCAGCGCTTCATTGGTGAAGCTGCGCACGGTGTCGGCATTGATCAGGCTGTCGGCCAGACGGCCCTTGGCATCGCTGTCGAGCCGGTTCACGCGCCGCTGGTAAATGGCGCGGCGCGCGGTGAATACCAGTGTGAAGCCGGTGTACATCAGGAAGGTGGCGGCGATGATCAGCGAATACCCGCTGCTGTAACGCGTGACCATAATCGCCAGCACCAGCGAGATCTCGACCAGCGTCGGCACCAGCGTGAACAGGCCCACGCCGAGCAGGAAGGCCAGTCCCGCAGTGCCGCGGTCGATCTCGGGCAGCAGGCCGCCGATGCGGCGCCGTGCATGGAAGCGCGGCCCCAGCCAGTGCAGGTGCGCGAACAACTTGCGCGCGAAGCTGGCGACCGCCACCTGCGTTACGCGCGAAAACACCAGATCGCGCAATTCATTGAACAGGGTGCTGCCAAAGCGCAGCAATGCATAGCCGGACAGGAACAACACCGGCAGCGCCAGCAACTGCTCGGGCCGCGACAGTGCATCAACGATGTTCTTCAATACCAGCGGTACCGCGACATTGGCCAGCTTCGCGATGATGAGGAACAGCAGCGCCGCCATGACCCGCCACCGGTAGCGCACGACCAGTGCCCACACCTCATGCAGCAAGCTCGTGGTATCTGGGGGCGTGTCGGAGCGAGGGTCAGGCTGAGGGGCAGGGTGAGGGCCGGTGTGAGGGCCGGGGCGAGGGTCGGGGCAGGAGTCGGACATGCGTTATCACGAGAGCACGCGGCAGCCCGCGCGTAGGGTGTGACGGCAGCGCTTGCCTTTGGTTCGATGCCGCGCTGCCATGCGCAGCAAGGGTCTGCATGACGCCCGCCGTGTTGTCCGCTGTGTTGTCCGATGCTTTGCCCGACGCTTTGCGCGAAGCGTTGACCGCCTTGCTGCAACACCGCCGCTTTTACCGATCCCGCGACGAAATTCCAGCATCCGTGATGCAAGCGCGCGCGCTGCCGCGATGCACAGGCAGGTACGGCGATTGCTCGGCTGGCTCGCGGGCCATGGGGCCCGGTGAAGGAACAGGTGCCATGCAAAGGATAGCTTTCATCAGCGAGCATGCATCGCCGCTGGCGCCGCCCGGCAGCACGGACAGCGGCGGCCAGAATGTGTATGTCGCGCATCTGTCGCGCGAGCTGGCGCGGCTCGGCTATCTGGTGGATATCTATACCCGGCGTGACCATCCGTTGACGCCGGCCGTGGTCGAGTGGAAGACCGGTGTGCGCGTGATCCATGTCAACGCCGGGCCAGCCGTGCGCCTGCCCAAGGAAAGCCTGCTGCCTTACATGGATGCCTTCGCGCAGGCCATGCTGCAAATGATGCGCAGCCATGGCTGGACCTATGACCTCGTGCATGCGAACTTCTTCATGTCCGGCATGGTCGCGCAACAGCTCAAGCGCGAAGCGGGCATACCGTTCGTGATCACCTTTCATGCGCTGGGCCGTGTGCGGCGGCAGTGCCAGGGCAGCGCGGACGGTTTTCCGGATCAGCGCTTCATCATCGAAGAAACGCTGATGCGCGACGCTGATGGCGTGATCGCCGAATGCGAGCAAGACCGGGATGACATGCTCACGCTGTATCAGGCACGGCCCGCACGACTCGCCATCGTGCCCTGCGGCTTTGATCCGGATGAGTTGTGGCCGGTACGTGACACCGCGCGCGCCAGCCTCGGCTTGCCGGCGCAGGCATTCATCGTGTTGCAGCTGGGCCGTATGGTGCCGCGCAAGGGGGTGGACAATGTGATGCGCGCACTGCGGCTGTTGCATGATGCGCACGCGGTGCCAGCGCAGTTGCTGGTGGTGGGCGGTGCCAGGCTGCCACCAGACGATGCGGAGTTGCGCCGCTTGTCGGCGCTGGCCGTGGAACTGGGCATGGCGCCCTTCGTCACGTTTACCGGTGCGCAGCCACGCGAGCGGCTGCGCATGTATTACAGCGCAGCCAATGTGTTCGTCACCACGCCGTGGTACGAGCCCTTCGGCATCACGCCGCTGGAAGCGATGGCGTGCGCGACACCCGTGATCGGCAGCGCGGTCGGCGGCATACGGACCACCGTGATTGATCGCAAGACCGGCTTTCTGGTGCCGCCGCATGACCCGGCGCGGCTTGCGTCGCGTCTGGCGCTGCTGGCACGCGAACCCCGACTGGCCGAGCGACTGGGCTGGACCGGCCTGCGGCGCGCGCACCGGCACTTCACCTGGCGGCGTGTCGCGATGCAGATGGTGAGTGTGTACCGAAGCGTGCTGCGTGAACGGGCAGTGCAGGCGCCGGCAGCGCGGATTCCGTGGTGACCGGGCTGGGCATGACCGGTGGCGCGCGCCGCCGCTGCAGCCAGCGCCATGCAAGGCTGGCGAGTCGGCTGGCTGCCTTCAGACGGGCGGGATCGCGCAACAGCAGCAGCGCGACCGTCAGCAGCGCGCGACCCACGCCCAGGCTTTGTACTTCCCGGATCGGCGCTCGCAACGGCTCGATGCCCTGCATTGGCGCTTGGGACTGAGCATGGGCCTGCAAATGGGACTGCGCATGGTACTGCGCATGGTACTGCCCTTGAGTCTGCGGCGCATGCCCGGCCTTGCCGGCCTTGCTCGCTTTCCCATGTTCCGCTGAGCCGCGTGTACCGTAGTGCTGATCGTGGCGCTGATCTTTGCCCATGCGGCGTGCGCGGCGTGCAGCAGCTACGCGTGGCACCAGCAGCACCAGCAGCGCGACGCCGCCGGCCACCCACAACGGATGCTCGGTCGCCCATTGCAGTGCCTGCGTGCGCAGGTGCTGCGCGCGCAGGGCGGCGGCCATCGCGGGTGAGCGTCCCTGACTGGCCTGAATGTCGGTGGCGCCGGGCGCGACGACATGGTGTGCACCGTGTGTTGCTTGCATTCTGACGCTGAAGGGCTCTCCGGTCAGCATGCGGCGATAGATGGCGCGGCTGGCCTCGATCTGTTCCAGCAATGCGCGTCGTTGCTCTTCCAGTGACAGGCTCATGCGACTCCCTTGCTCAGCGTGCTGACGGATGAACTACGGCGAGCATGCAGCGGGCATGCAGAGCGCATGCGGCGAACTTGTGGCGAAATCATGCCTGGCTCACAGTTGGCGCATGATTGGCTCACGTTTGACTCCCGCTTGAATCCCGCTTGACTCCCGTTTGATTCATGTTTGATTTATGTTTGATTCATGTTTGATTCACGGTCGGCTCACGGTCGGCTCACGGTCAGTTCACGACGCTCTCACAGGTTCTCGCGCACCAGCGCAATATCACGCCGCATTTCTTCGCCCAGCGCCCGCAAGGGTGCCTCCCTTCCCGCGTGCCGCCGCGCCAGCGCGATGCCGGCCGCCGCACCACCGGCATACAGCGCCACCACGACCCAGGCCGCAAGTGCGCGGTAGTCACTGTCCCAGAAGCTGACAATCAGCGCGATACCGAAGAACAGCAATGCAAACAGCGCAAACAATGCAGCTGCGGCATAGCCGGCCACCTGCATGCCGAGTTCGCGGCCCTGCAGCTGCATTTCGATGCGCAGCAGCGCGACATAGTCGCCGATACGGTCGAGTGCCATCGCCGCCAGTTGCCGCGATTTCTTCAGCGTCTCGAACACGGCGTGCCCCGGTGTCAGTCGCGACGCAGCATGGCGCCGATCAGCAGGCCGATACCGGCGGCGATGGCCACCGACTGCAGCGGCTTGTCCCGCACATAGTCGGCAGTGAGGTCGCGTCCCTGGCTGAACTGCCGCGTCGCCTGTTCGGCCATGCCACGCGCGGCAAAGCGTATCGATGAAAAGCGCGCGAGGATGCGGTCGCGCGCCTCACGCAATTCTGTTTCCGACAGCGTCGATGCATGCGACATCAGCGCGTCAAGGTCACTCTTGAGCGTGCTCAGTTCTTCGCGCAGGTGCAGCGCCTTGCCGGCTCCGGGCGTCTGCGATGGCTGGGCGCCGGATGAGGTCGGAGTGGTCTGCGTGGTCTGGGATTGATAGTCGTGACGGCGCAAGCCTGCATCGGTGCTGCCGGTCTGGATTTCCGGATCCATCATTGCCTCCTGGGTGGTTTTGATCGAGGGCAAAGCCCCTGCCCATGCTGCCCGCCTGTCTCCCGCAGCCGCACGCAAGGGACATGCCACGCTTGGCACACGCGGCATTCGCCGCTGCGTGGCCATGTTGCGTGCCGGGTCAGCGCGACAATCTTCACGCCGGCTGAAAAATTTACGAGCCACGCCGGAAAAATTTCGCCATCACTTGCGCGATGGCCATGCGTCGCTGCGGTGGGCTGGCAGGCTGTGGGCAGCTGCTGCATCGCAACCAGGGCAGCGTGCTACTATTTCTTCGCCCCCGGGCCCGACGGGCCCAGAGCCGAAGACCAATAACATCGAGGGAGACTGAATTGAAAAAGCAAGTCCTGACCGTGGCTGTGGCCTCTGCACTGAGCTTCGCCGCGCTGCCATCGGTGGCACAGGTGTCGAACGATACGATCAAGATCGGTTTCATCACCGACATGTCGGGCGTCTACGCAGACGTTGATGGTCCGGCCGGCGCCGATGCGATCAAGATGGCGATTGCGGATTTTGGTGGCAACGTCAACGGCAAGAAGATCGAGCTGTTGACCGCCGACCACCAGAACAAGGCGGACATCGCCGCCAGTAAGGCGCGCGAATGGTTTGACCAGCAAGGCGTGGACATGCTGATCGGCGGCACCAACTCGGCAACCAGCCTCGCCATGGCGAAGGTTGCTGCGGAAAAGAAGAAGCCGTTCATCGTAATCGGCGCCGGTACCTCGCGGCTGACCAATGAAGAGTGCACGCCATACACCGTGCATTACGCCTACGACACCGCAGCGATGTCGCGCGGCACCGCCGCTGCGCTCAGCAAGCAGGGCAACAAGGACTGGTTCTTCCTGACCGCCGACTATGTGTTCGGCATGTCGCTGGAAAAAGATGCGTCGGATGTGGTGAAGGCTTCCGGTGGCAAGGTGCTGGGTTCGGTACGCCATCCGCTGGCCGCCGCCGACTTCTCGTCCTTCCTGCTGCAGGCGCAGACCTCGAAGGCGCAGGTGCTGGGCCTGGCCAATGCCGGTGGCGATACCGTGAACTCGATCAAGGCTGCCGCCGAGTTCGGCGTGAACAAGAAAATGAAGCTGGCGGCACTGCTGATGTTCGTCAACGATGTGCATGCGGTCGGCCTGAACATCACGCAGGGCATGTACCTGACGGATGGCTGGTACTGGGATGCGAACGACGAGAGCCGCGCATGGGCAAAGAAATTCATGGCCCGCAACAAGAAAGCGCCGTCGATGCTGCATGCCGCCGATTACTCGGCTGCGATGTTCTACCTGAATGCCGTGAAGGCGACCGGCACCGACGATGGCGACAAGATCATGGCAAAGCTGAAGTCGACCAAGGTCAATGACTTCTTTGCGAAGAATGGCGTGGTGCGCCCGGACGGCCGCATGGTGCATGACATGACGCTGATGCAGGTGAAGTCGCCGGCCGAATCCAAATATGAATGGGACTACTACAAGGTGGTGCAGACCATTCCCGGTGACCAGGTCTACATGACCAAGGCCGAGAGCAAATGCGCGCTGTGGAAATGAGGCAGGCGCAGTGGACCCGGTCGGCGCTGATGTCCGGCGCGCGGCTGACGGCGCTGCTCGCCGTGTTGCTGGGCGGGCCGGCGTCGTCGGTTGCGGCCGCCGACCTGCCGGCCGGTTTCGGCGCACTGCGCTGGCAAGCGCCGGTATCGCAGCTGGCCGACGCACGCAAGGTGGCCGAGACGCCGCTGTATGCGTGTTACCGCAGCGGTGAAGGCTATGGCGAGATGGCCGGCACGGCGGTCAGCAACCTGCGCCAGTGTTTCGCCGACGACCGATTCTATTTCGTGCAGATGGAATTCGCGGGCAATGCCGCATTTGACGCGCTGCTGGCGTATGGCCGGGCGAACTGGGGCGAGGGTCGCACCGCGCAGCGCTTCACCGAAGCCCATATCTGGGGCGGCGGGGTCGATGAGCAGGTGTATGTGGAGCTCGAATACAGCCGCGAAGACAACCGTGGCACGCTGGCCTTCGTGTTCCTGCCGATCTACCGCGAGACCCAGGAAGCCAGCCGCCGCCAGCGCGCCCGCTCCAGCCCCGGCGCCGGTTTCTGAACCCGGAAATTCATAATTGTTCCTCTGAAGCAATTATGAATTTCGCAGCTTGTCTTGCATAATGGAAAGTCGTCTTCCCATCAAGCAAGGCCATGCATTCCTGGTTGCGACAATCCGAGCAAGCGGTACAACGCGCGAATGTCCGCATCGCACTCGCCTGGGGCCTGGGCTGCGCACTGTTGATCGCGCTGATCTGGGCGGGATTGCTGTTCACGATCAAAGCTGATCGCAAGCAGATGATCCACGTGGCCGAGGCCGAGACTGCCGGCCGCGCCCGCACTTATGCCGAGCAGCTGCTGCGCACGCTGTCGCAGATCGACCAGCTGTCGATGTCGATCAAATACCAGTGGGAGCGCAAGTCCGACCCGCTGGACCTCGAAGAACAATACCGGCGCGGCGTCTATCAGGGCCAGCTGTTCCCGGTGCTGGTCAGCGCCGATGGCTACTCGGCCAGCAATACCCGCAACCTCGCGCGCGGCACCTACATGGGCGACCTGCCCTTCTTTGCACAGACGCGCGACAGCGATGCCACCGGCCTGATCGTGAGCCGGCCAACCACGGGTCGCGGCGGTTTTTCCGGCAAGACCATCGTCCGTTTCACGCGCTCGCTGCGCCTGCCGGATGGTCGTTTCGATGGCGTGGTGCTGATCGCTGTGGAACAGGACTTCCTGGTCAGCTTCCATGACGCCGCCAGCCTGGCGCCCGGCGATTTCATTGCGGCGCGCTTCGTCGATGGCCCGCTGCTCGCATCGCGTGGCGGCACCGGCGTGGCGGGCTCGTTCTATATTCGTGATCCTTCCTATGACGGTGATCACGGCAGTCGCATCGACGCCGGCGATCGTTTCCTGGACAGCGAAGAACGGGTCGTCAGCTGGGCTGCGATCGATGGTTATCCGCTGGTGGCGGTGGCCGGCATCAGCATGGTGGATGTGATGGCGCCGCATGCGCGCACGCATGCGATCTATATCGCGCTGGCGTCAATCGCCAGCGTGATGCTGCTGGTGCTGGGGGTGTTTGGCGCGTGGTACCAGATCCGGCAATCCGCGCAGCGCCGGCACGACGCGCAGGTCCAGGCGACTTTCCGGCTTGCGGTCGATGGCGCGCGCGAAGCTTTTTACATGATGGTGCCGCTGCGCGATGCCGACGGCAAAATCTATGATCTCGTGATCGAAGACTGCAATGAGCGCGCGGCCGAAATGTCCGGCTATCCGCGCGGCGAGCTGATTGGCCGCACCATCAACAGCCTGTATGAAGGCCAGCGTTACGAGCCTTTCTTCAACTTCTTCGTGCGCGTCGCCGACGAAGGTTTTGGCGAGGATGATTTCCATGTGCCGCATGGCCGCAAGCATGCACCCGGCTGGTTCCAGCGGCGCGGCGTTCGCTCGGGCAACGGCATTGCAGTCACGATACGCGATGTGTCCGAGGCACGGCAGCAGGCTGATACCTTGTCGGCGATGGCACGCACCGACGCACTGACCGGTTTGCCCAATCGTCACTGGCTCAATGATTTCCTGCCGGGGGCACTGGCACGCGCGCGTGCCAGCGGCCGCAGGCTTGCGCTGTTGTATATCGACCTCGACAACTTCAAGAACGTGAATGACTCGCTGGGTCACCGTACCGGCGACCAGTTGCTGGCATCGGTCGCGGCCAACCTGCGTGCAGCCTTGCGTGACCAGGATCATCTGGCGCGCATCGGCGGCGATGAATTCACCGTGGTGGTCGAAGACCTCGACGACGATGCCGATGCCAGCGATGTCGCCGTGCGCCTGCTGGCGGCGATCGCCCAGCTGGGACCGGATGCACCGTGGCGCATGTTCCGCATGAAAGGCTCGATCGGCATCAGCCTGTTCCCGACCGATGCTCCCGATGTCGACACGCTGCTGCGTTCGGCCGATGTCGCGTTGTATGAAGCGAAGACCCAGGGCAAGGCGCAGTACCGGCATTACAACGAGTCATTCGCGCAAAAGATCCGCGACCGTGTCAGTGTCGAGCGTGAGCTCGAACATGCGATCCTGCGTGAAGAGTTCGTCATCTATTTCCAGCCGCGCGCCGATGCGCGCAGTGGCCAGCTGTCCAGCATGGAAGCGCTGATCCGCTGGCGGCATCCGCGCCGGGGTCTGTTGTCGCCGGCCGATTTCATCGGCGTGGCCGAGCAGACGCGGCTGATCGTGCCCATTGGCCAGCTGGTGGTCAAGCAAGTGTGCCGCCAGCTGTCTGCATGGCGCGACCTCGGCTTGCCGCTCAAGCCGGTGTCGATCAATGTGTCGGCATTGCAGTTGAAGACCGACGGCCTGCGCGTGACGCTGGCCGAGAGCCTTGCACGCTACGCGCTGCCGCCGTCGATGGTGACCATCGAGCTGACCGAATCGAGCATGCTGGACGAAGACGGTATCGCTCAGGAAGAGCTGGAGCGCTTGCGGCAGATGGGCATCGAGCTCGAGATCGATGACTTCGGCACCGGGTATTCGTCCTTGTCCAAGCTGCAGAGCCTCGCGATCGATGTGCTCAAGATCGATCAGTCCTTCGTGCGCAAGCTGGGCAGCGACCCGCAAGCACAAGCGCTGTGCGAGACCATGGTGCAGATCGGCCGCAGCCTGGATATTGCGGTGGTGGCCGAAGGGGTCGAAACCGCCGAGCAGCTGCACATGCTGCAGCACATGGGCTGTGATGAAGTGCAGGGCTACCTGGTATCAAAGCCGGTGCCCCCGGAAAAAATCCCGCCGCTGCTGGGGACCCAGTTCTTCGAGCCTTACCGACTCTCCGCCTGAATCCCGCTCGCGCTGACGCGGACTCGCACTTAGCGGGCTCGCACTTAGCAGGCTCGCACTTAGCAGGCTCGTACTACGCCTGCCCGCGCTGATGCCGGCTCGCCTGGATGCCAGCTCGGCCTCAAGCGTGCTCTGGCGTGCTCTGGCCTGCTCAAGTGCCAAACAGCGCCCGTAACCCGGCCGGGTAGGGCGCGCGTACCACGCCTTTCTCCGTGATGATCGCCGTCACCAGTTCGGCCGGCGTTACATCGAATGACGGATTCCTGACCTTTACGCCCGGTGCAGCCCATTGCGTCTCGCGGAAGCCGGTGACCTCCGTCGCGGCACGTTCCTCGATCGGGATGTCGCGACCGGTCGCCAGCGTGAGATCGATGGTCGACAACGGACAGGCCACATAGAACGGTATCTGGTGTCGTGCCGCCAGCACCGCGACCATGTAGGTGCCGATCTTGTTGGCCACATCGCCATTCGCGGCAACGCGGTCGGTGCCAACGATGACCGCATCGATCTCGCCCTGCGCCATCAGATGGCCAGCCATGTTATCGGTGATCAGCGTCACCGGTATCTGTTCCTGCACCATTTCCCAGGCGGTCAGTCGCGCGCCTTGCAGGAAGGGACGGGTCTCGTCGGCAATCACGCTGATCTGCTTGCCGGACCTTACCGCCGAGCGGATCACACCGAGCGCGGTGCCATGGCCGGCAGTGGCCAGCGCGCCCGCATTACAGTGCGTGAGCACGCGCGCGCCATCGGGCAGCAGTGCAGCACCGTGCGCACCCATCGCTTCATTGATGGCGATGTCTTCCGCGTGCAGGGATTTGGCTTCGGCCAGCAAGGCGGCGGCCTGCACACGCGGCTCGGCATGCGCATGTTCCGCGCGGCGGCGCCGCATGCGGTCGAGCGCCCAGAACAGGTTGACTGCGGTCGGCCGGCTCGCCGCCAGGATCGCAAAGCCTGCATCCATGGCCGCATCGAACGCTGTACGCGATGTCGTTTGCTGGCGCAAGGCTTCGAGCGCGACTCCATACGCCGCGGCCACGCCAATGGCCGGCGCACCGCGCACGACCATGGTGCGGATGCCGTCGGCAACAGCGGCGGCCGAGTCATACGCGAGGTAGATGAACTGCATCGGCAAGCGCGTCTGATCGATCATCTCCAGTCGGCCATGGCCGGCTGTGGCGTTGTCCCCTGGATGGTTGCTTGCATGGTCGCTCGCTTGGTGGCCTGCATCAGCGCCGGCAGGATCGATCCAGCGCAGCGTGACAACGTCCTGACCGCCGGTCTCCGCACTCCTCATGTCAGTCGCCTTCAAACGCCATCAGCGTGTGCACGGTCAGACCCATCTTCTCGAGCTTGGCGCGACCACCAAGGTCAGGCAAGTCGATCACGAACGCGCATTCCACTACCTGGCCACCCATGCCGCGTACCAGCATCACGGTGGCGGCGGCGGTGCCGCCGGTGGCCAGCAAGTCATCGACCACCAGCACTTGATCATGCGCATCGATCGCATCATCATGCATCTCGATGCGGTCATGGCCGTATTCGAGCGCATATTCATGCGCCGTGGTCTTGCCGGGCAATTTTCCCTTCTTGCGCACGGGGACAAAGCCCACGCCCAATGCATACGCGAGCGGCGCACCGAAAATGAAACCGCGTGCCTCGGTACCCACTACCTTCGTGATCGGCTTGTCACGGTAGCGGGCGACCAGTTTGTCGATGGTGGTCTTGAAGCCGTCCGCATCCTTGATCAGCGTCGTGATGTCACGGAACTGGATGCCGGGCTTCGGGTAATCGGGAATGGTACGGATCAGTGATTGGATATCCATGCAGGTCAGTTTTCTCTCGCGTTGCGGCCATAGCCTTTGAACTTGTCGATCACGTCGCGCATCTGCTCGGCCGACAGCAACGCCGGCTGGCCGACCTGGCGCGCGATCAGGTATTGCTGGCACAGGGATTCGATCTCGACCGCGATTGCCAGCGCTTCTTCGAGGTCGCGCCCGAGCGCAATCAGACCGTGGTTGGCCAGCAGGCAAGCCTTGCGGCCGTCGAGCGCAGCGATCGCATGTTGCGACAATGTTTCGGTCCCGAACAGCGCATACGGCGCGCAGCGTATCGTGTCGCCACCGGCAATCGCGATCATGTAATGAAAGGGTGGCAGGGATTCGCGCAAACAGGCCAGCGCCGTCGCATGCGGCGAATGCGTGTGCACCACCGCATGGATGTCGCTGCGTGCGGCAAGGATGTCGCGATGAAAATGCCATTCGGACGAGGGCTTGCCATGGCCGATCACCTGCCCGTCGAATCCGACGGCAACGATGCTGGACGGGGTCATCTGTTCGACCGGCACACCCGAGGGCGTGACGAGGAAATGGTCGCCGTCGCGGCAGCTGACATTGCCCGACGTGCCCCGGTTCAGCCCCGACGCTTCCATGCGGCGGCAGGCATCGATGATCTGCGCACGCAGCGATGCCGCTGGCAGCGAGGACGGGGTCGCCATCGCTCAGGCCTTCAGCAGGCGGCCGGCCACGGCCGACAGCTTGTCGAGCATCGCCGGGTCGCGCGCGTCTGGCGCCGTGATCAGCGCATGCTGCAACGCGGTCCGGCACGCACAACCGGCGGCATGGCCGTTCGCGCCGGCATCGGCCTGCAGCTTCGGCACCACGTGCTTTACCAGCGCGCGCGCCTTGTCTGCGTTCGCCAGCAACACGCCGACGATCTGCTCGACCGTGACGGCATCATGCTCCGGGTGCCAGCAATCAAAGTCGGTCACCATCGCGACGCTGGCATAACAAAGCTCGGCTTCGCGCGCGAGTTTGGCCTCGGGCATGTTGGTCATGCCGATCACATCGCAGGCCCACTGCCGATACAGATTCGACTCGGCGAGGCTGGAGAATTGCGGGCCCTCCATCGCCAGATAGGTGCCGCCGCGCACCGCGTCGATACCGGCCTCGTGCGCGGCTTGCTGCAGCCAGTCACCGAGTCGCGTGCAGACCGGGTGCGCCATCGATACATGCGCGACCAGTCCGCGGCCGAAAAAAGATTTTTCACGCGCGAAGGTACGGTCGATGAACTGGTCCACGATCACGAAAGTGCCCGGCGGCAGGTGCTCCTTCAGTGAGCCGACGGCCGACAGCGAGATCAGGTCGGTCACGCCCAGCCGTTTCAAGGCATCGATGTTGGCGCGGTAATTGACTTCGGATGGCGGGATCTTGTGACCCCGGCCATGGCGCGGCAGGAAGGCCATTTTCTGGCCATACAGCGATCCGGTCAGCACCGCATCGGACGGTTCGCCGAACGAGGATGTTGCTTGCACCCATTGCCGGTCTTCAAGGCCGTCGATGTCATAAATGCCGCTGCCACCGATGATGCCAATGACGCCGCTGCCGGCGGATTTTGCGCTTGCAGTCATGAGCTAGGGTCAGAGAGGAGAAAGAAAAAAAGAAGTGCGCGGGCTGCGTGTGCGCTGCGTTGTTGTTGCGCACTACTGTACCAAAGAAAAGCGCCCGGTCGACCGAAGCATGCTCGGCCGCCGGGCGCAAGGACTCCCCCCGCGTGATCAATGCCTTTGTGTGGCGTGTTTCGTCACCCGCTGTTTTTTTCTGCCTCTGGCGCTATTCCTGAAAATCCTGCGGGCTGCGGCAAACCATGTGCATGCTGGCTTCGCCCAGCGTACCTGGCGAGACCGGTTCCCAGCCACCATCGATCGCTTCCGAGAACACCACCTGTCCTTCCGTCATGTGCCGTGTATGGCCGGACAGGTGGGTGATGCGGTACATGCGCGTCATGCAGTCATATTCGGTGCGCGAGCGCAGCGAGATCACGCCGGAGCGGTCGGGCTGTTCGTTGTCGTCCACCTCCCATACGCGTACCCGCCGTCCTTCGCGGCTCAGGCTGTCGAGATCCAGGTAGCGTTCATAGCCGTCGCCGCCATCGACATACGTCCAGTCCGCGCTGGCCGGCAGGCTCAGCAGCAGCAGCGGTGCAATCCAAAGCCAGTTCTTCATCACAGTCTCCCTGACGCCGACGGTCGGGTCGGCACATTGCTAAGTTAGCAATGCTGATTCTGGGCAAGCATGACGAATGTCAATTCACTGTTTGGTCGTGCGCAAATCGCACCGCATTGGCATGGCTGCGCGTGTTCGCCCCTGGACCCGTCGATACAGATTGGCGTTGCCCGATATTCAATGCCAATCGAAATATTGGAGCCGATAAATTTTTCGGAAGTGAAAACCCTTCGCTGAGCAGTTAAAATAAATGCGAATCATTCTTATTCGAGTTTATTGTGATACGAAGGAGCATCATGGATTTCCCGCAGAGCTGGCGACATCGCCGTTCTTACCCGCTGGCACCGCTGGCCGCCGCCGTCTTGCTGTGCTTCGGCGCAGCGCCCGCGCTGCACGCGCAGGAGACTGAAGCCGGCGCCGGGGCGAGTGCAAATGCCAACACGAGCACCAGCGCCAGTACTGACAAGATGCTGCCGCGCGTGGATGTCGTCGGCAGCGGAGAGGGTGTGCAGAAGGCGCCCGGCTCGGCAGCAGTCATCGACAGCCGTACGCTCGAAGAGAGCCGCGTGTTCAACGTCAATGAAGCGCTGCGCAAAGTGCCCGGCGTGCATGTGCGCGAAGAAGAAGGCGTGGGCCTGCGCCCCAACATCGGCATCCGCGGCATGAACCCGACACGCTCGACCAAGACCCTGCTGCTCGAAGATGGCCTGCCGCTGTCGTTTGCGCCGTATGGTGACAACGCCAGCTACTACCACCCGCCGATTGACCGTTACGATTCGATCGAAGTCAGCAAGGGCAGCCAGGTGATCCGCTTCGGTCCGCAGACTGCGGGCGGCGTGATCAACTACATCACACCCGAACCCCAGCGTGAATTCGGCGGTGTCGTCGGCCTCGCCGGTGGCAGCCGTGGTTATCTGAACGGCCACGTGATGGTGACCGGCAATGGCGCCATCGCAGACATCTATCACAAGCAATCCGACGGCGCGCGCGACAACATGCACAGCCGGCTCGATGATGTGAACTTCAAATGGGCCGGTCAGCTGAATGATGACCACAAGCTAGTGCTGCGCGCGACCCATTTCCGTGAACATTCGCAATTGACCTATTCGGGACTAACGCAGTCGGAATATGAAGAACTCGGGCCGCGCTACAACCCGTTCAAGCATGACTTTTTTGATGCCAACCGCACGGGGCTCTCAGCCACGCATGAGTGGCGCCTGAATGGGGATGCCAAGCTGTTGACCAGTGTCTATGGTGCTTACTTCGACCGTGATTGGTGGCGACAGGCTTCCGATACAGGTACATCGGCCACCGCATTGAACTGCCAGGGGCAAAGCGGACAGGCACGTCTGAGCGGAATTGCGCTGACGGATCCGCAGTTGGATGCTTGCAAGATGCAGGGGCGACTGCGCCAGTACACGACGATGGGGGTTGATTCGCGCCTGTTTACTCGCCACCAGGCAGGGGGGCTGCAGAACGATCTCGAGGCTGGCGTCAAGGTCCAGCACGAGATTCAGCGTCGCAGGCAAATCAATTACGCGACCTATACCCTGTATACCCAGGGCCAAAGCGCGACTACGGGAGAGAACCAGCGTCGCACGACGGAAGCCGTGTCGGCGTTCGTCTCGAACCGAACGGCGCTGACTGAGCGGCTTGCGGTCACGCCCATCGTGCGCATCGAGAGCTTCCGCAACAAGCGTACGTTCTATGCAGCAGACGACAACGGCACCGGCGCTGACAGCGGGTCTTATCAGCGATCGTTCACGGAACTCGTCCCGGGTCTTGGTGTGACTTATCAACTTGATGGGCGGAGCATGATCTACGGTGGCGTGCATCGTGGTTTCAGTCCGCCACGTGTTGAAGATTCTTTCACACAGCAGGGTGCATCCGTCGATTTGAATGCCGAGCGCAGCGTGAATGCTGAAATCGGCATTCGATCGACGCCGGCTGAGAACTTCAATCTGGATGTGGCGCTGTTCAGGAATGATTTCAGCAATCTGGTGGCGGTAGGAAGCATTGCTGGCGGCACCACAAGCTACTCGGAAGGCAAGGCCTTGATGCAAGGCGTGGAGGCTGCCGGCCAGTGGAACAAGATGACCAGCGCTATTGATGGCAATCTGTTCAGTCGTGTATCGCTGACCTATCTGGCGACTGCCGAGCAATCGTCAACTTTCTACAGCCCGTCACAGGTGAATGGCGGGGCAGCTGTCAGCGGATCGGGTGTTGGCAAGCGCTTGCCCTATGCGCCTGAGTACTTGCTGAGCTTGACGCTTGGGTATCGTGCGCCCGAGCGCTGGAATGCCCGGGTGGAGTATGTTTATGTCAGCGAACAATACTCTGATTTCAACAATACGGTGGCAGCCGCTGCAGGTAGCAACGGCCAGATCGGGGTGATCGAGGGATACGATGTGGTGAACGCTGTCTACAACTACACGGTTGGCAAAGCGACCTTCTTCATCGCCGGCAAAAACCTGGGCGACAAGACCTACATCGTTGATCGTACACGAGGCATCCAGGTCGGCATGCCGCGTACCTTCCAGGCAGGGTTGAAGTACGCTTTCTGAACATCGTTCGGATCACGTCGGAATGATGCGTGAACGAGACATTCAAGTCGCAACGACCATGAATTGAAGCAAGTCTCGATTCTTTGACCATGAAAAACGCCCGGCACTGCCGGGCGTTTCCCTTAGTTTTCATCGTTTCGTGATTCCGAGCGTTGCGCCGTGTAGCGCCACGCGATACACTGCGATGATCAAGAGTTTCGCCCACAAAGGCTTGGCCGCATTTTTCGAAACCGGAAGCAAGGCGGGCATCCGCCCGGAGCATGCCGCGAAGCTGAGATTGCAGTTGGGTTGGCTGGACGTGGCACGCTCGCCCCGGGACATGAACTTGCCCGGTTGGCGCCTGCATCGATTGTCAGGAAATTTGTGCGGGCATTGGGCGGTGTGGGTCAACGGTAACTGGCGGCTGACGTTCGCGTTCGAGGACGGCGATGCCGAGGTGGTTGATTACCAAGACTACCATTGAAGGAATGGACATGAAGCGCATGCACAACCCGCCCCATCCCGGCGAGATACTGAAAGAAGAAGTGTTGCCGGGTCTCGGACTCACAGTCACGGAGGCGGCGACGCAATTGGGTGTGTCGCGCGTCGCATTCTCGCGGGTGATCAACGGGCGCGCGGCGATCAGCGCCGAGCTGGCGATCCGTCTGGGGCAGTGGCTGGGCGGGAGCGCTGAAGCTTGGTTGCAAGGGCAATTGCAGTATGACTTGTGGCACGCGCAGCGCAAAAGCCGCACCAGGATCAAGCCAGCGATCCGGACGACGCCTTCCGCCTGAAGCTATGCTTGGACCAGAAACGCAAAAGCCCGATCCATCGATCGGGCTTTTTTTGTATCCGGTGGGGTGGCCGATGGGACTCGAACCCACGACGACCAGAATCACAATCTGGGACTCTACCAACTGAGCTACGGCCACCACTGAAACAAGCCTGCCATTATACAAAATTTCTGCGCACATAGCACCTGTACGGCGCGATCGACGCGCAAAGCCGCCCAAAACTCCGCAGAATCATTGCGGAATCACCGCCGAAACAGGGCAGCAAGCCGATTCGCCGGCATCAGCCGGGAACTGCAGCAGCCATTTCCTCGACCGGTGGCGACAAGGCCAGCAGCTGCCGGAACGCCGTTTGCAGCGCGCTGCGGCTGCCGGTGGTGTACGCCGACAGCGCGCCTGCGTTGCCGGCAGCCGGATGCAGCAAGCCGGCCTGCGCCAGCAGGCGCTGCAGTTGGCGCGCTACCGGCTCGCCGGTATCGACCAGCGTCACATCGGAACCAGCGGCTTCCCGCACCAGATGTTCCACGAACGGGTAGTGCGTGCAGCCCAGCACCAGCGTATCGGCTTGTTGTGCCAGCAGCGGCGCGACATAGCGCTGCACCAGCAGCGCCGTATCGCGCGAACGAGTTTCGCCTTTTTCGATCTGATCAGCGAGGCCATTACAGGCTTGCAGCACAATGCGCGCGCCACTGGCCTCGCCCACTTGCTGCTGCAGTTTCTGGAATTTGTCGGACGCGAGCGTAGCCTCGGTGGCCAGCACGCCGATGGTGCCATTGCGCGTCAGTGCAGCAGCCGGTTTGAGCCCCGGCTCGACACCGACCACCTGCAGTTGCGGATAGCGTGCGCGCAGGGCGGCGATGGCGGCAGCGGTCGCGGTATTGCATGCGACGACCAAAGCCTTGACCTTGAAGCGCAACAGGAAAGCGGCGATCGCCAGCGCACGCGCGACGATCACTTCTTCGGGCTTTTCACCATAGGGGGCAAAGCCCGAATCGGCGAAGTACAGCAGTTCTTCTTGCGGCAGCAGCGCGCGCACATGACGCAGTACTGACAGGCCGCCGATGCCCGAATCAAAAATGCCGATCGGCGCCTGGGCGGCGTTCGCAGCAGGGGCGAGGTCAGGCTCGCTCATCGTGATCGGTTGGCTGGCGCTGTGCGCGTGCTTCGAAGTGACGACAGACCCGCGCGTCAGGCCACGGTGACCGGGATCTTGCCGATCGAGGCAGCGATCTTCTCCTGCCAAGCCTTCGGGCCGGTGTTGTGCACCGAGGTACCGGTCGAATCGACTGCTACCGTCACTGGCATGTCGACCACGTCGAATTCATAGATCGCTTCCATGCCGAGGTCTGCAAAGCCGACCACTTTCGCACCCTTGATCGCCTTCGATACCAGATAGGCCGCACCGCCGACAGCCATCAGGTAGGCCGACTTGTGGTTCCTGATCGATTCGATCGCGACCGGGCCGCGCTCGGCCTTGCCCACCATGGCGATCAGACCGGTCTTCTCCAGCATCATGTCCGTGAACTTGTCCATGCGGGTGGCGGTGGTCGGGCCGGCAGGGCCGACGACTTCATCGCGTACCGGATCGACCGGGCCCACGTAATAGATCACGCGGTTCCTGAAATCCACCGGGAGCGGTTCGCCCTTGGCCAGCATGTCCTGGATGCGCTTGTGGGCGGCATCGCGGCCGGTCAGCATCTTGCCGTTCAACAGCAGTGTCTGGCCCGGCTGCCACGAGGCGACTTCTTCCGCAGTCAGGCTGTTGAGGTCGATGCGTTTGGATTTCTGCGTATCCGGCGTCCAGTGCACTTCCGGCCATTCGGACAATGACGGCGGCTCGCAATACGCGGGGCCGGAGCCATCGAGCGTGAAGTGTGCGTGACGCGTCGCGGCGCAGTTCGGGATCATCGCCACCGGCTTCGATGCCGCGTGCGTCGGATGCAGGTTGATCTTTACATCGAGCACGGTCGTCAGGCCGCCAAGGCCCTGTGCGCCGATACCCAGCGCGTTTACCTTCTCGTACAGCTCGATACGCAGCTCTTCGGTCTTGTTCTGCGGGCCGCGCTGCAGCAGCTCGTACATGTCGATGTCATCCATCAGCGATTGCTTGGCCATCAGCATCGCGTGCTCGGCCGTGCCGCCGATGCCGATGCCCAGCATGCCCGGCGGGCACCAGCCGGCGCCCATCGTGGGCACTGTCTTCAGCACCCAATCCACCAGCGAGTCGGACGGGTTCAGCATCACGAACTTGGTCTTGTTTTCCGAGCCGCCGCCCTTCGCGGCGACTTGCACATCCACTGTGTTGCCGGGTACCAGCTCCATGTGCACCACGGCTGGCGTGTTGTCCTTCGTGTTCTTGCGCTCGAACTGCGGGTCGGCGACAACCGAGGCGCGCAGCTTGTTGTCGGGGTTGTTGTAGCCACGGCGCACGCCTTCATTGATCGCATCCGTGATCGACCCGGAAAAGCCCTCGAAGCGCACATCCATGCCGATCTTCAGGAACACGTTGACGATGCCGGTGTCCTGACAGATCGGTCGCTTGCCTTCGGCGCACATGCGCGAATTGGTCAGGATCTGCGCAATCGCATCTTTCGCAGCCGGGCTCTGCTCGCGCTCATACGCACGCGCCAGGTGGCGGATATAGTCCACCGGGTGGTAATAGCTGATGAACTGCAGGGCAGCGGCGATGGACTCGATCAGGTCGTCTTGCTTGATGATGGTGGTCATGACAGGCAGGTGGCTGGGTTCAGAAAAAGTGTGACGGCGGCAAAAGCACCCACGGGTCAGTGCTGGTCGCCGGATGCATGCAAGGTCGCGGCCATGATGCGATCGCTCCATGCAATCGCCAGTGCCGACAACAGGAACACAAGATGAATGCCGGTCTGCGCCAGCAAGGTCTTGGTGTCATGCGCGCTGGCGTTGATGAAGGTCTTCAACAAGTGGATCGAGGAAATGCCGATGATGGCCGTGCCCAGCTTGACCTTCAGCACCGACGCATTCACATGCGACAGCCACTCCGGCTGATCCGGGTGGTTTTCAAGATGCATGCGCGATACGAAGGTCTCATAACCGCCGACGATCACCATGATCAGCAGGTTGGAAATCATCACCACGTCGATCAGTCCCAGCACCACCAGCATGATGGTGGTCTCGGTCAGTTTGGTGGGCGGCGGCACGCCTTCGACCGTGGTCGCTTTCAGGATGTGTTCGAGCGCGGCGCCATTGCCCAACAGCGCGCCGACCAGGTCGACCAGCTCGACCCAGAAGTGCCACACATACACCGCCTGCGCCAGGATCAGGCCCAGGTACAGCGGCAGCTGCAGCCACCGCGTCATGAATATGAAATTGGCAAGAGCCGGAATCGATTGGGTGGGTTTTTGCTCTGGAGTCATGGCGTTCGGGTTGACTTGCTGTGCAGCAAATTGTGCAGCCCGTCATTTTACACGCGGCACTGTCCGCGACTCGCCGGTATGCAGTGGGAATGAACAGTCTTGCGATTGAGTGATGCCGGGTCGCCATTTAACGGCGCTTTTTCCGGGGCTTCGTAAGCCTTGAGTAAGAGAGACCCCTTATCTTCGCGTCAAAACTACTATCAATCTGGAGACAGCATGTCAGAGATCGAGCATCTGATGCACGAGCATCGTGTTTTCCACCCCTCCGAAGATTTTGTAAAAAATGCAGCGGTTCCCGGCATGGACGCATACAACGCGCTCTGCGCCGAGGCCGAGCGCGACTACGAAGGCTTCTGGGGCCGGCTCGCGAAAGAAAACCTCGAATGGCACAAGCCCTTCACCAAGGTGCTCGATGAATCCCAGGCGCCGTTCTACAAATGGTTTGAAGACGGCCAACTGAACGTCTCCTACAACTGCCTCGACCGCAACCTGAAGAATGGCAACGCGGACAAGACCGCGATCATCTTCGAAGCCGACGGCGGTGAAGTCACCCGACTCAGCTACCAAGAGTTGCACGCGAAAGTGTGCAAGCTGGCCAATGGCCTGAAATCGCTCGGCATCAAGAAGGGCGACCGCGTCATCATCTACATGCCCATGTCGGTCGAAGGCGTGTGCGCGATGCAGGCCTGCGCCCGTATCGGCGCGACCCACTCGGTGGTGTTCGGCGGTTTCTCGGCCAAGTCGCTGCAAGAGCGCATCATCGACGCCGGCGCCGTGGCCGTCATCACTGCGGATGAGCAAGTCCGTGGCGGCAATCAGCTGCCGCTGAAATCCATCGTCGATGAAGCGATGGACATGGGCGGCTGCGACGCCGTGAAAAACGTCATCATCTACCAGCGCACCAAGGGCAACATCAAGGTCGTCGCCGGTCGTGACCTGTGGCTGCATGAAGTGATGGATTCGCAGTCCGACCAGTGCGAGCCGGAGTGGGTCAGTGCCGAGCATCCGCTGTTCATCCTTTACACCTCCGGTTCCACCGGCAAGCCGAAAGGCGTGCAGCATTCGTCCGGCGGCTATCTGCTGTGGACCATGCTGACAATGAAGTGGACCTTCGACATCAAGCCTGCCGATGTCTTCTGGTGTACCGCTGACATTGGCTGGGTTACCGGCCACAGCTACATTGCCTATGGCCCGCTGGCGGTGGGCGCAACGCAGATCGTCTTCGAAGGCGTGCCGACCTACCCGAATGCCGGCCGGTTCTGGGACATGATCCAGCGTCACAAGACCACCATCTTCTACACCGCGCCGACCGCGATCCGCTCGTTGATCAAGGCGTCGGACGCGGACATGCAAGTGCATCCGCAGCACTTCGATCTGTCCAGCCTGCGCCTGCTGGGCTCGGTCGGTGAGCCGATCAACCCGGAAGCCTGGATGTGGTACTACCAGAACGTCGGCAACAGCCATTGCCCGATCGTGGATACCTTCTGGCAGACCGAAACCGGCGGCCACATGATCTCGCCACTGCCGGGCGCGACACCGATGGTGCCGGGTTCCTGTACCTTGCCGCTGCCGGGCATCATGGCCGCCATCGTCGATGAAGCCGGCAACGATATGCCCAATGGTCATGGCGGCATTCTGGTCGTGAAGCGTCCGTGGCCGTCAATGATCCGCACCATCTGGAATGATCCGGAGCGCTTCAAGACTTCGTACTTCCCGGCTGAACTCGGTGGCAAGCTCTACCTCGCCGGTGACGGCGCGGTGCGTGACGAAAAGACCGCGAACTCCACCATCACCGGCCGTATCGATGACGTGCTGAACGTGTCGGGTCACCGCATGGGTACGATGGAAATCGAATCCGCGCTGGTCGCCAACCATCTGGTGGCCGAAGCCGCCGTCGTCGGCAAGCCTGACCCGACCACCGGCGAATCGATCTGCGCGTTCGTCGTGCTGAAGGGCGCACGCCCGACCGGCGACGATGCGACCAAGATCGCGAAAGAACTGCGTGACTGGGTCGGCAAGGAAATTGGCCCGATCGCCAAGCCCAAGGAAATCCGCTTCGGCGACAACCTGCCGAAGACGCGCTCGGGCAAGATCATGCGTCGCTTGCTGCGCGTGCTGGCCAAGGGGGAAGAGATCACGCAGGACGTGTCCACGCTGGAGAATCCGGCGATTCTTGATCAGTTGAAGCAGGCAAGTTAAGTTCGTCAGCGTGCCGGCCGATGCCATCGACTGTCGGCGCAGCGTCTCTGTAGCAAGGTTTGAGCAGCAAGGGTTGAGCGTAGTACGAGTTTGTGGGGGAAGGTCGTAGGGCTGACTCCGATGGCCCTATTACCGGATTGCCGCTTCACCGCAAGGTGAAGCGGCTTTTTTTTGTCGTGAGCCCGGCAGTGGCGTGGTCAGGTGCAGCCAACGCACAACAGACTGTCTGGCTGTCTTGAGGTTTGATCAGAGTCTCGCAATCTTCGGCGCTCATCTCACGTCGACTACAGAGATTGTCGGTGATGCTTCGCGCAGCCGTAGTCATCCGCTACGGCAATAGGCGCGGAGCACAACGTGGCAGACGACTACGACAGTCCATGGAAAGAGGCGATCGAACGCTATTTCGCTGATTTCCTGCAATTCTATTTTCCGGTCGCCTACGGAAGGATCGACTGGTCGCAACCGATCCCATTCCTCGAACAGGAGTTGCGTTCCGTAGTGCGTGACGCTGAACTGGGTAAACGTTTCGTTGACAAGCTTGTCAGCGTGGCCTTGAAAGGTGGCCGCCAGGAGTGGATCTACGTCCATCTGGAGGTACAGGGCAGCCCGCAAGATGGCTTTGCCGAGCGCATGTTCGTCTACAACTACCGGCTGTACGACCGGTATCGCACCCCGGTCGCAAGCCTTGCCGTACTTGCCGATGACCAGTTGAGCTGGCGTCCAACCAGGTTCGGCTATGACATTCTGGATTGCCAGATGGGGATCCGCTTCCCAGTGGCCAAACTGCTTGATTGGAGCGGCCATGACGCGAAACTTGCCGACAGCAACAACCCGTTCGCGATTGTGACGCGCGCACACTTGGCCACGCGCGCTACCGCCAATGATGTCAACGCCCGCCATCAAGCCAAGTGGCTGATCGTGCGCGACATGTATCGACAAGATTGGGGGCGGCAAAAGGTGATCGATCTGTTCGCCGTTATCGACTGGATGATGCGTTTGCCCAAAGTACAGGAACTGGCTTTTTGGGAAAGTCTTCAACAAATGGAGGAGGAAACGAAAATGCGCTATGTGACGTCAATCGAGCGCCTTGGCCTGGAAAGAGGTATCGAGCAGGGTCTACAGCAAGGGATGCAGCAAGGGGTACAGCAGGGGCAGATACGCTTGCTGGAGTGGCAGTTGATGCAGCGCTTCGGCAGCCTGCCGGCGTGGGCCGGGACCAAGCTAGCTGCAGCGACCGAGTCCGAACTGCAAGCATGGGCGGAGGCAGTGCTATCAGCAGATACGCTTGCTGCGGTGTTCGAAGCCGGCCGGCACTGAACCAGATGGCTCACCCAAAACGGGATGCGGACTGAACATTTGCTATAATCTCTCGCTTCGTCCGGTAACACGCATCCGGCACGAATTCCGGAGAGGTGGATGAGTGGTTTAAGTCGCACGCCTGGAAAGCGTGTATAGGTTCATAGCCTATCGGGGGTTCGAATCCCCCCCTCTCCGCCACATCCCGAAAGCCCGCGCAAGCGTAATGCCGGTCAGTTAAGGGCGAAGTTTTCGGGTGCTCAACGAAAGACACTGGATCCCGGCTTGCGCCGGGACGACATATCAAGGGCTATCGGCCTTAAAACGTCATCCCGGCGCAAGCCGGGA
>JACCDN010921859.1_pt1 | contig 31966 bp, 25 predicted proteins | sample 7441691 | NCBI WGS metagenome assembly JACCDN01 (sample SAMN15323439, study PRJNA562643) | freshwater metagenome | isolation source: river surface water | place: USA:Blue River Watershed | collected 2017-08-16
ATAAGGCGAACCACACCAAGCAGATCTTTGCTTTTTACTCTTTTGGGCATAAAGTGGCGATGCTCTTGCGCGAGCACCTCTGATAAAATTTCGATACTTTGCGCTTGCAATTGTTGATTTTCGTCAAATTCTTCTTGCAAAATATTATTGGGCGAACTGTGCATACCACCCCCCTTGACGTATTAAAGTTTCATGATTGCCCGCAGCGATAATTTTCCCCTGATCCATGACAATGATCTCATCACAATCACGTATGCTACTTAAACGATGCGAAACAATAATACTAGTACAGCCCCTTTTGCGGATATTTTCATAAATTTCAGCTTCTACAGGAGCATCTAACATGCTCGTTGCGCTATCTAAAATCAACAAAGAAGGATTGCGTACTAAAGCGCGGGCAATTGCAATACGTTGTCTTTCTCCACCGCTAAAGTTCCCCCCTTCTTCTAATACAATACTTTGATATGCGCCATCTCTTTTGGCAATAACATTGTGAATACATGCAGCCTTAGCAGCAAGAATCACCTGTTCTTGCGGTATATCATGGCTCCACATCGTAATATTATCATAGACTGTACCATCAAAAAGATGGGATGTCTGGCCCACGAAGCTCACGTAATGGCTAATCAACAGATCTGGATATTCGTTACGCGAAACATGATCAAGAAGAATTTCTCCCGACCAAGGTTCATACAACCCAGCAATTAATTGTAGGAGCGTTGACCCCCCACAACGAGATGGCCCGATGATGCCTATCGACTTCCCGGCAGCCAATTCTAAATTTAAATTGTCAAACAATGGGGGCTCCCCTTTGTTATAACCAAACACCACATTTTTTAGCTTTAAGTCACCTATGATTGATTGTTTGTTGCATAAAACTTCTTTTTTGCTTGCACGCACTGGATAAGTTAATACATCATCAACACGCATTAAATTACCTTGTGCTTGTTGCAACTGAGCATTGATTCTTACCAGCTGGTTAAAAGGTTGCATAAATCCGATGAGCAAACTTTGAAAAGCAACCAACATACCTAAACTCATTTCTCCCTTAATAATAAAATATCCCCCAAGACCCAACGTAATAATCAAATTGAAACTCACAATAAAACTGTTAAAACTAAACAAAATCTGACTCAAGCGCTGTGCAGCTTGGTTTCCATTTTGCACACGGGTTAAAAAGCCAGCCCATTGAGAAAACAAGTCTTCTTCAGCTGCAATGGCTTTATACGTTTCAATTGAATTTAAACCATTGACCGACAAACTAAATAAGTGACCTTGATCAACAGCAAGATTACGGTTGATATTAATCTGCCGTCGGGTAAATAAGATCATTACCATCACATTTAATAAGGTAATACCTGTACCAATAAGCGCTAAATTAACACTATAAAAACTCATGAGAAATAAATAAAACAAGGCCGTAAACAAGCTAAGTAAAGTTGCTAATAAATACACTGAAATCAGACCTGCCAGAGTATTGCAAGTAGTAAAACGTTGGGTAATATCTCCTGCACTACGTAAGTTAAAAAACTCTAAAGGTAATTTTAATACATGAAAAACAAACTCTCCACCCATTTTCAAAGATAGAAAAATTTCTAATCGCGTCAAATAGTAATTTTGTAAAGCCATTAAAATGGCTTGAACAACAAACGTAATAAACATACCTGCAAGTAAAGGCAGCAACCACGCTTGTAAGTGCACAGAAAGATAACCATCGACAAACATTTTACTAAAGAGAGGCAAAAGTAACCCTGGAATAATAAGACCAACCCCAGTTAAAATTAAAAACACCAGCGATAAAGAACATCCTTTCAAACGCCGAAAAATGGCTGAAGTCATCGTTGGTTTTTCGCCACCTTTTTTAAAATCCGCGTTCGGTTTAAACTGTAACATGATCCCAGTAAAGTTGCGCTTAAAATCTTCCTCACTTACTATACGCTCCCCACTGGCAGGATCATTCAAATAATATTTGCCTCTGCGTACACCCTCTAAAACAACAAAATGTCTAAACCCCCAAAATAAAATCAAGGGCATTTCTAAATTTTCCACTGAAGTCATTGCCGAGGTATATAAAAAACCATCTAAGCCATAACTTTTAGCTGCTTCTAATATATCACTAGCACGGCTACCATCTCGTGAGACATTACAATCTTCACGTAGTTTCGCCAAAGAAACATAACGCCCGTAAAAAGCTAAAATCATTGCCAGACTAGCAGCACCGCATTCTACCGCCTCCATTTGAATGACTGTAGGTGTTTTGCAAATACGCTGCCATTTCATTTTAACTACCCATGTGTGAAAGAAGTGCAGGAATAACCAATGTAATAGGTGCCTCACGAGATGTTAAAATTCTGGCAGTACATAAAGAGCCTGGAGTGACTTCAATATTCTTCACATTTTTTTTAGTCCACTGATATTGACCCGGCTGGTTGGGAACAGGTATCAGTGTAACCAAGGCTTCAAAAGGAGCCCCATCTCTTGACATCATAGTTGCCAAAAAATCATTTTGTAGGTCATTCATTAATGCTTCTTTGGTTTTGGGGTATATTGAAATATTACTTACACTGCCATTCAAGTAACCAAACTCTTGTGGATTGGCCTGGTCAAGGGCAATATGTGCTTGCATACCCACATCTACAAGCTTACCATCAGTTGGTGGAATAAAAACTTGCGCTAAAACTTCATTGTCTTTGCTGTAAGGAAGGAATAGAGCATAAGCTGTCCCAGGAGTTAAAAACTGCCCCGGAACAACTAAATAAGAAATGAGCTCACCTTCCATTGGACTACTCATTGTGGTTATTTTATTGCCATTCTTGAGGCTAAAAAGGGGGATACCACTTTGAATGTGCCTCCCTGGTTTTGCTTGAATATCCATCATATAACCGTCTGTTTCCGTTGTTAACAGTACTGGTCCTCCAGAGGCAGGGTAAATAACACAAGGCGCGATTACTTCTGTTGTAATTCGCCCAAAAATACTCCAAAGAATAAAAGCCACAAGGAATAAAAGAATACTTAATAAAATGAGCCAGCCATGTGGTTTGGTAATCTGAACCATTTGATCTAAACCCTCAGGCGTATAGGCATTTTTTAAAGCTTCTTCCCGAAAATGTTCTTGATCGAATTGTCCCATTGTTATAAGAAAAAGAAGGTTTATCGACAGTGTACAGAAAAACCCTACATTTTTACAAGACCGCAGACAAAAAAACCTAAAATTTAAAAAAATACTGATAATATATTAGAAAATATAATCAACTTTCAATGTACCCATATACAATTCTGGAATGTAATCGATCATCGGATTATAAATTGATTTTCCGGTTCCTGGTGCATATTGAAAGGATAACTCACCCTGCCAATGCTCTGCAAAGCGATACATAAACCCGCCACCAAAAGTTGGTGCCCATGTACCAATATTTTGTACCGTATCGGCACGATATTGATAAGCAGGCCCAGCATCTGCGAAAATGGAAAGATTAGGCCATAAACACGGGGCTATCAGTTTCACAATCACCGCTCCGAAGGATAACTGTGAATTAACATTCGCAGGTGCATTATAAACATTTGGTATAAAGTATGTTTGTGCTGTAGTCGGTAATTTGATGTACTCACCTTCAATCGCAAAATGTGAATTGATTTGATATCCTACATCCGCCCCATATATTAAACCCTCACCATCAGCACTCGCCGGGTTACTAGCAATGGTACTAAAATCTGTTGCGACCACGCTACTCCAATCGACATTAGCGTAACCACTGATCAACCCTCCATACCAAAACTGCTCTTTATAAATATCTGTATTATTCGTGTCGGCAAATCCTCTAGTACAGCAAGCCATTGTCAAAATGGGAACAAGGACGAGTAATTTTTTCATCATGCCTACCTTAAATTCGATACGTCAGAATCACTTCACCCGCATATAAGTAAGGAATATATTGTGCAGAAGCATTATATGCCGCTACTCCCGTTCCTGGGGTATAGTTAAAAGCAAGGCTAATATTCCAATGCGCCCATTGAATCGCGCTCACACCAAAACCGAAAGTAGGACGATAATCATGAATATGCGCTAATACATCTGAGCGGCTGACCATTGCTCCCCCTAAAGTACCAAAAGCCGCATAACGGTCATTATCAAAAGGCACGGATACTTTAGGAATAATGGCATAATAATTCGTAATGGAATTTACTTCCGAAACATTATAAACAGCATTATTAGGACCAAAATCTAATTCGGAATCAGGATAACGAATATATTGCATTTCTATCGAGATATATTGGGTAATCTGATAACCTGCTTGAGCCCCTATAATCGCTCCACTCCCTGAAGCTCCCACTGGCGTTGCATAGCTTGCCTCATTATCTTGCGCAACCAACTGGCTCCAATCGGTATTCCCATATCCAGTAATCCCCCCGATATAAAAAGGATGTTGCATCACCAAAGGAATAGCCTCCGGTAACCCTGGAGTTTCTGCATCGGGCACCACGCTGACTGCGCTCGAATTCTCTGCTGCAAACGCAAAAATTGCACCGCCCAACAACGTAATAAATAGAAGTATTTTCATACGCATAATGGTGCGAAAGTATATCTAAGTCTCACAAAAAGTCAATAAAATTATCTTCCTGAATAATTTAAAAATCAATGCCTTATAAAGCAATATCAATACATGTTACTTGAGATATAGGTATAAATGGCGTCCGGGGCGGGAGTCGAACCCACGACCTTCCCCTTAGGAGGGGGACGCGCTATCCATCTGTGCCACCCGGACTCAACATTTCTTTTTTAGCTGATACTACCTTGGCTCAATTAAAACATGAGATGTTGCCCTCCTAGTTTAAATAATTTTTGTCCGAAAAGCTATGTCCAAATGGCGACAACTGCCATCAAGGCAAAGCCAGCAATCATAAAGCTAAATTCACGTATATTACAGCATCGCTCGATCATGATGGCACGCCTTAGGCCATGTAAAGTTCCGATATATAAAAATGTACCTGCTGCCAAAGCACTAAAGATGGGAGTTAGTAAGGGATGGTTACCCGTACTGGTAATAATAAAATCCCCCAAGAAAATTCCAAGCGGGGTCATAATTGCAAAAATTAAAAACAACCCTAATCCTGCCAAAAAACTAAAACTGCTTTTATTAATTTGCATCGATAAAGAAAAGCTTGCCGCCCATTTATGCGCAATAATTGCAAAAGCGAGTACCAATGCCGTTAAAAAATCCCCGCTCATTCCCACCGCCGCGCCTTCTAACAGCGAATGAATTGACAACATAAGTGTTGCAAGAAGCGCCATGCTCTTCACATGGCTCCCTCCATGCCCTTGTATTTCAGTGCCAATGTGCTCCAAAAGTAACAAAATTAAAAAACTCGTACCCGCAATTAAAAAAGCAAAAGGATAATGATAACCCAAGTGAATAAATTCCTGCGCAGAATCTCCCAACATATGAATCAGTCCCGCCCCTAAAAATACACCGCATGCTACAGCTTCTCCAACTGGAAATTCAAAATGCGTATTACTTCTTTTCTTTTTAAAAGGTAAAAAACCTGCCACTAACGCAATGACTAAAATCAAAAATGCTGCTAATATTTTAAAATGAGGCACTAATTTTTCTCCACCAGAGTTAAACTTCATCTTCAATTATAACGTACTTGTCAAGCGCTAAAAAAAGAGTAAGTATACAAGGTGCCATAAGATAAGGATCATGACACAATGATGGATAAATGTGGTAAAAATACTGCTAAAGCTTTAATACTAGAATTGCTCCGAGATACAGATATCAAGTTCAATGGCCCTGATTCATGGGATATTCAAGTTCACAACGAAGACTTTTATGCCCGCATTCTGCACCAAGGCTCTTTAGGATTCGGCGAAAGTTACATGGACGGTTGGTGGGATTGCGAAGCTCTAGATCAACTTTTTGCCAAAATTTTGCGCGCGAAACTTGATCAAAAAATTAAATATGACTATAGCTTATTGGCTAAACTGGCTTTCAAAAAGATTTGTCATTTCTTCTATAATGCCCAAAGCCAATCGCGTGCTTTTATTGTGGGCGAACAACACTACGACATTGGCAACGATCTGTATACCCGTATGCTTGATTCGCAAACTTTAAGTTACACCTGTGCTTATTGGAAAAATACCAACAACTTGCAAGATGCACAACTAGCAAAACTTGAGTTAGTTTGTCAAAAATTACAACTTAAAAAAGGCATGCGCCTTTTAGATATTGGTTGTGGCTTTGGAGGAATGGCTAAATACGCTGCAGAGCATTATGGTGTGGAGGTGGTTGGTCTCACGATTTCTAAAGAACAACAAAAACTTGCGCAGGAACGATGCAAAGGCTTTCCTGTGGAAATTCGCTTGCAAGATTATCGTGATATGAACGAGCAATTTGATCGCGTCGTATCCCTCGGCATGTTCGAGCATGTTGGTCCTAAAAACTATGACACCTATATGAAGGTAGCCTCTTCCTGTTTAAAAGGGGAAAATGATCTTTTTTTATTGCATACCATCGGCGGCAATTATGCCACTCCTAATGCAGATGCTTGGATTAGCAAGTATATTTTCCCCAACGGAGTATTACCCTCGATTCAACAACTTGCTGACAGCTTTGAAAAAAAACTGCTTATGGAAGATTGGCATAATTTTGGCTTTGATTATTATAAAACACTTAAAGCATGGCATGCTAATTTTGTAGAGTCCTATCCAGAAATTCAAAACCATTATAACAAGCGCTTTTATCGCATGTGGACATATTATCTTTTATCATGTGCTGGCGCTTTTTATGCAAGAGACATTCAGCTTTGGCAAATTGTACTTTCCAAAAATGGTGTTGATAGTGGTTATATTTGCCCGCGCTAAATGCATGATTGACATCCGCTTAAAATTTCATTATCATGCACCCCCTCACGCGCCCGTAGCTCAGCTGGATAGAGTACATGGCTACGAACCATGCGGTCGGGAGTTCGAATCTCTCCGGGCGCGCCAGTTTAAAAAAAAGCACCACATGGTGCTTTTTTTTAAACTGGAAAGCCCTTGGAAGATTCAGAACTACCGAAGAGCGTTGAGGCGAAGCCGAAACGCCCCGTAGGGCGGGCAAAGCGAGTAAGTCTCCGGGCGATAAAACATTATTAATGAAACTGGATTCCCGCCTACGCGGGAATGACAAAAATGAACTGGAAAACGCTCCTCAAACAATCTCTGATCCAGCCAAAAGATCTGTTAAAACAACTTGAATTGCCAGAGTCTTTACTCAATGACTTAAATATTGGCCATAGCCTCTTCCCTCTACGTGTTACGCAGAGTTTTATCAACCGAATGGAAAAAGGTAATCCACAAGACCCTCTCTTGCTACAAGTATTACCCTTAGAACCGGAGGCGGTCAATCCCCCTGAATTTATAGACGACCCCCTGCAAGAACAAACTGCCAATCCCTTACCAGGGCTTTTACATAAATATCAAAGCCGCGTATTGTTAATTACAAGTGGTGCTTGTGCAGTGAACTGCCGTTTTTGTTTTCGCCGCAATTTCCCCTATGATACAAATAACCCCGGAACCGAAGGCTGGGAACACGTTCTTGCTTATATCGCGCAAGACCTAAGCATTCATGAGGTGATTTTAAGTGGCGGCGATCCACTCACCCTCACCGATATCAGCCTCAAAAATTTGCTGCAAGGACTAGAAGCGATTCCCCATGTGACAACGCTACGCATCCATAGCCGCATTCCTATTATCTTACCGGAACGCATTGAGAGTGATTTTATTACACTTTTTCAAAGAAGCCGCTTACAAAAAGTGATGGTCTTACACATTAACCATCCCAATGAGTTGGATGATTCCGTAAAACCCGCTTTAGCCAATCTTAAAATAGCAGGATTTCAGTTACTCAACCAAGCAGTGCTGCTACGCGGCATTAATGACTCAGCAGATACGCAAATCATCTTACAACGCAAGCTCTTCCAATTTGGTATTTTGCCTTATTATTTGCACTTACTGGATCGCGCAAAAGGTACTGCGCATTTTGAGGTATCCCTAGCAGAAGCCCAGTGCATCATTTGCCAAATGATGGATGCTTTACCAGGATATTTAGTGCCAAAACTAGTGCAAGAAGTTCCAGGAAAACCTTCAAAACAAGTTATACCAATCCATAGCGAACACTAACCACCCGAATCTCCGGAACTTGTCTGAGCAATAAGGTCACTTTTTCTAGCCATACTTCTGCTTTATATTTTTCCAAGGCACGTAGCGGTAGAATAACTTGCACTTCTACATGACTGCGAAAATAAAAAAGATCCAGTATTTCTACATATTCAACTAACTCTTCTTGCAAAAAAGGAAATAACATGGTCTCAATGCTTTTTCGGTTTGGCAGGAGCCGTTCTGGCACAGTTTCAGGATGATCTTCAGTATCGATATGAATAGTCATATCTTCAATACTATTAAATTTTTTCTTTAAATGATAATGAATTGTTTCTGCAATATAATGTCCCTCAGATGCACTGGCATAAGGCGCAATGAGGACATGCATATCTAAAAAAATGCGATCACCCATTGTACGAGTACGTAATCGATGCATTTGTCGTACTCCAGAGACTCCTAAAATAACCTCTCCAAAAGCTTGAATTTGTTCTGCAGAAACACCACGATCGGTCAATTCATCTACCGCACGCCAGGTAAGTTCCAAACCTAACTTTACGATAAACCCTGCCACCAAAACCGTAGCAATAGCATCAGCAAATTTAAATCCAGCCAACTCCCCCAAAATACCCACTACCACAATCAAGGCTGACAATGAATCTGCACGATTATGGTAAGCATTAGCACGCAGCAAAGAAGAATCAATACGTTTAGCAATAATCATTGCATAGCGAAAAACACTTTCATTTAAGGCAATAGAGATCAAAGCTACAATTAAAGTAATAATGCCAGGATGAATCATTTCTCGATGCAAAATATGGATAACAGCATTCCAAGCCAAACCCGCTGCAACGGCCATTAAAAACAACCCCAGAACCAAGGTTCCAACTGTTTCAAAGCGCCCATGACCATAGGGGTGTTCCTCATCCGGCTCAGCATGCCCAAGCTTGCTGGTAATCCATACGAGTAGATTTGCCAATAAATCAGAAAATGAATGAATTCCATCCGCAAACAAAGCTGGTGAATTGCCAAGCCAACCTACGATCGTTTTAGCAACGGCTTGAAAAAAATTGACTACCCCACTGACAGTATTGGCTTTTCTTACAGCTAGATAGCGTTGCTTGTTCATCTTCACATCCTCAGCCAGGGAGTCTCCCCGGTCACAGGTTGAATTTCTCCTTTTAATACATATTGCTCAAACATGGGAGCTCTTGCCAACACTACACCATTCTCGTTAATAATACTGGTAATGCCGGTATTGGTCACACGTAAAATAGGACGCCCTACTTCAATAGCACGCATCACTTCCATTTCTTCATGCTGATAGGGCCCCAAAGAATCACCAAACCATGCATCATCAGATAGCGTAATAATATAAGCTGAATCCCTGGCTTGGCGGAATAGAAAAGGATAAGCCGATTCATAACAAATAAACATACGCACCGGTAAACCATGAATCGTCAAAGGTGATTGTGGCGTAGGCCCTTTAGAAAAGGAAGACATGGGAATATCAAAAGAACTAAAAAGCGGCTCAAAAACTTTAGGATAAGGTAGATATTCTCCAAATGGAATCAAATGTTGCTTCAGATAAACACCCTGACCATCACCCACCACCATTGCACCATTGTAGTAAAGAGCATTATAAGGATCATAAAGCGGGATACCAAACACAATAGCGCTTTTAAAGAGCGTTGCATTGTCATCTAAAGCACCAATAAAATTTAGCACATGCTGTGGTACATCTGTAATAGCATTTTCTGGCCAAATGATCAAAGGTGTTTTTAAAATCGGCCCAGTTAAAGTAGCATAGATATCTAAAATTTTAGGCACCGACCCTGTTTGCCATTTGAGATTTTCTGAAATATCCCCCTGTACCAATGCTACTTGTAGCGGCGATCCGATAGGATGAGTATATTCATGATGGCGTAATTGATTACCGACAACAAAGAATAGAATGATAATGAGGATACGCAATAAAATCTTCCGCTTGATCGAATAGAAAATGAGTCCTGAAATCAATACCGTCAAATAGGAAACCAAAAACACTGAACCTAACTTGGCAAAACCCGCAAGTGCGGTAAAAGTTTGTGTATAGCCGATCAACAACCAAGGAAACCCTGTAAAAATCCAGCCACGTAGCAATTCAAAAGCGCCCCACAACAACGGATAAACGATAAATAGTTTTACTGCCCGATGTTGTTTAGCAAAAAAGCGTTGTAAGACCCACAGTTGTATTGCTGGAAATAAAGCTAAAATCAGCGTGAAGAGCAGCGTCACCACCCCTGCCATAAAGATACCATTGCCATAATGAATGAGGCTTACAATAATCCAAGAAGTTCCAAAGCCAAACTCCCCCAGACCAAAGCAAAACCCAGACCAAAAAGCATGCCTCGGTTTTTGCTGTTGTATTAATAAAAACAATAACCCAGGGATAATTAAACCTAATATCCAAATATTAAAGGGACTAAATGCTAAAACAAGCAATAATCCTAATACAAACGAAAAAAAATAACCGTTATTTAAATACTTCATTAACTAAACATCTGAATGTAGGCCTGCATCGCTTGACTCTTGGTCATTCCTTTACATTTTTCCCAGGCCTGATATTTTGCTCGCGCAATAAAGTCAGTCGCTGCAGGCGTGGGATCTGAAACATCACCTTCGGTGGCTTGTTTAAATAAACCATACAGCTCTAGCTTCTGTGCTGGTGTTGGGCTTAAGCTCACATTTCCCGTACGAACACGCTCAACAATATCATTGAATTGAGCCTCTAATGATACGTTCATATTCATTTTCTTTCTCCTGGTTAAGCGTAAATCAAAAGTAAAGGCATCCACCTGGACAGCTTCTTCACGCAGGTTATTAAATTCATAGAGCACTTGGTATTCTGACGCAGATAAAAATTCTTTAGCGCGAGCTTGTTCAGCTTGCTCAAGAAAACTTAAATTTCTATCAATTTCACCCTCTTTAATCTTTGTTTTCAAAATTTTTAATAAAGGCATGACATATTGCAACTCAAGATATGCAGGCTCAACTGACATCATGCCAGATAAATCATTTCCAGGCCCATGGCAATAATTTTTGAAACGCTCCCGCAGATTAGAAGGCTCAGTCATGAAACGCGCTAAGGCGAGATCCTGATCATCACTGGGCTTACGATAAGCATATTTCCAAGGCAAAATCAAAATTTTCATAAACAAGCGAAAAGGTGTTTTAGCAAAATTTTCTATGAAATCAGACAAAGCACGATAAGCCTCATGTAAACAATATTGAATAGCCCATTTGGCAATTTCTTCTTCTGCTTCTGGCTCAAAGAAATGTTGGTAATACTTTAATACGGCACTCGCCATATACAGATAGCTCATCGCATCGCCCAGACGTGCAGAAAGACGTTCCCGCCGTTTTAACTTACCCCCTAAAATTATCAAGGCAATATCAGTTAGCAAAGCAAAACGATTACTTAAGATTGTAACCTTACGGTATTGTCCCGTCAGCTTAGAATTTGGTGTTTCTACAAACAAACCACGCGTTGCAGCAAGCCAGAGGCGATTCCAAAAATTAGAAAAAGCATGGCCCAAAAAGCCCCAAAATGCTTTACTAAATTGCTTTTTACCTTCCGCGTCATCCAACATCAAACTCTCACTCAACGCTTTTAAATAAGGATGATCGAGCATAACGCCTTGACCAAAGATCATGAGGTTGCGAGTGAGAATATTCGCACCCTCTACCGTGATACAAATCGGAATAGACTGATAGGCACGCCCTAAATAGTTTGCCGGCCCCATCATAATCCCACGTCCACCGTGAATATCCATGGCATGATTCATAATTTTACGTGCCAACTCTGTCATATGATATTTGGCAATGGCTGAAGCAACAGCAGGTTTTTGCCCTTGGTCATTGGCAGTCAGTGTCAACAACCGACAAGCATCGAGAATATAAGTAAACCCGGCAATTTCTGCCATAGAAGCTTGCACACCTTCAAATTCTTTAATTGGCAATCGAAATTGCTCTCTAATGGAGGTATATGCCCCAGTAGTAACAAATGCAAGCGCTCCACAAGCAGTGCCAATTGAAGGCAGAGAAATAGAACGACCCACAGATAAACAAGACACCAACATCGTCCAGCCTTTGCCAACATTTTCTTCACCACCAATAATTGCATCCAAAGGTACAAAGACCTCGTGTCCCTCTACAGTACCATTCATAAATGCTTGGTCTAGAGGTAAATGGCGGTTGCCGATCATTAAACCAGGGGTTGAACGCTCTAAAAGTGCTAAGGTAATACCTAAATCTTCAGTTTCTCCCAAAAGGTGATCAGGATCATAAAGCTTAAATGCTAATCCAATCAGAGTCGCAACTGGCGCCAATGTAATATAGCGCTTGCTGAAACTAAGCTTCATTCCCAAAACTTCTGTACCTTGCCATTGCCCTTTACACACAATCCCAAAATCAGGCATGCCCGAAGCATCGCTTCCCACATTAGGGCCCGTTAAAGCGAAACAAGGGGTATCGATACCTTTAGCCAACCGCGGTAAATAATGGTCCTTTTGTGCCTTGGTTCCATAGTGAACCAATAATTCTCCTGGGCCTAAAGAATTCGGCACCATCACGGTAATAGCTGCCGTTAAACTTTTAGTTGCAACTTTCATGACCACAGAAGAGTGCAACAACGCTGAAAAGCCTTTACCTCCATATTCCTTCGGAATGACCAAACCCCAGAAACCCGCTTCTTTAATATAATTCCACACTGCTTCTGGTAAATTTTTATCTTCATGCACAATTTGCCAATCATCAAGCATGCTACATAACACTTCGGTTTCATTGTCTAAAAAAGCCTGCTCTTCGGGAGTAAGGCGAGATAAACGCATGTTTTTAAGTTTAAGCCATGAAGGCGAACCGCTTAATACATCTGCCTCCCACCAGGGATCACCTAAATTTAGTGCTTCGGCTTCTGTAGATGAAAGTTTGGGGGCTTTCCTTTTGGCAATTTTATAAAACAATGACAACATGAATCTACCTCTTGGTCTTTCTAGTAATTATAAAAAAAAATGCCGCATTTAGCGAGCAGGAGAATCTATGTTATGCTGCATCAAAACTTTCTTATATTCGCTCTTTTATGTGTTATCGTTTGCTTCGTCCTTTACTCTTTAAACTATCGCCTGAAACTGCACATCATATAGCACTTACAACTTTAAAATATTTGCCACTTTTTTATCACCGGCACACTGCCCCTAAAACTGTATTTGGCTTAGAATTTAAAAATCCGGTTGGTTTGGCTGCAGGTTTGGATAAAAACGGTGATTACATCAAAGCCCTGGCACGTTTAGGTTTCGGCTTTATCGAAATTGGCACAATAACACCCAAGGCACAACCAGGAAATCCCAAACCGCGTTTATTTCGTTATCCTAAAGAAGAAGCAATTATCAATCGCATGGGTTTTAATAACAAAGGCATTGATTATCTTATTGCAAAGATTAAAAAGGCAAAATATAAGGGCATTCTCGGAATTAACATTGGTAAAAACGCGAGTACGCCAATTGAAGAAGCCCTAGAAGATTATCTTATTTGTTTAAACAAAGCTTATTCCTATGCAAGCTATATTACCATTAATATTTCTTCGCCAAATACCGTAGGGCTTCGCGAATTACAGCATGGCAAATATCTTGAGAATTTACTCGCAGGTTTAAAAACAGCACAAACTTCGTTGGCAATTCAACATAAAAAGCATGTACCATTACTCATCAAAGTAGCCCCTGATTTAACCCTCGATGAAGTCAAAACCTTAGCTGCAACTTTTCTACAAGCTGGCATTGAAGGGGTCATCGCCACCAACACTACTGTTTCACGTGAAGGCATTCACTCTCAAGAAGCAGGCGGTCTTAGTGGAGCTCCATTAATGCAAAAAAGTACAGAAATTTTGAGTTTATTCAAACAAGAACTGCAAGGTAAAATTCCTCTTATTGCTGCAGGGGGAATCATGAGTGAGCAAGATGCAGAAGCCAAATTTGCCGCTGGCGCAGATTTAGTTCAATTGTATACCGGCCTGATTTTTAAAGGACCTTCACTGCTTACGCAATGTATAAAAAGCCTGGGTTAAACCCACGATGACCAAAGGTAGGGCTAACCAAAATAAAGCGTGATGATAGTCGCTTGCTGCATAGCTTGATAGGTCATGCGAATGTCCAAATTTATTAAGAACAATGCCCATACTGAATTGACCAATACTCGTAGTGAGCGTAATAATCATATTGGTCAGAGCAATCCCTGTTGCGGCAAGTAAAAAAGTCGCATGCTGATGAAAGAGTTTCCAAACCACTAATTGCGCACTGCCAAAAACACCAAATAGAAATAACGTAAAAGACAAATGCTTTGTAACCAAAGGCCCTCCTTGAAACAACATACATAAGACAATCAAAGTGAGCACTACGCCTCCTGCCATAACCAAACGTGGATTTTGCAAATAGTCGGCCAACATTCCCATGATGGGGCTTCCCACTACCCAGCCAATAAACATAAAGCTTAAAATCTTACTGGTAGCTACAAAGTCGATATGGTATGTTGCATGCAAAAAAGCATTTCCCCATACGTCAGATAAAACCGCTGTCGGTAAATAAAATAGCCCTCCAATGATCGCATTGATCCATAAAAAACGAGACTGCAGCAAGACCCTTACATCCTGTAAACGATAACGAGCATTTTCGGGTTTAGGTGTATGTTTGGGAAAACGCCAATAAGCAAAAACAAATAAACCACTGATCCCCAACCCCATAAATGCTATCCAATGAAATAAATACGTCCATGCAAATGTTTGTACAAAATAAGCCAACAGAATATTACCATAAGATGCCATGATTGTTCCCAAAGCAATCACCACCCCCACTAAGCGTGTGAAATAACGGGAAGGCAAATAAACTTCCCCCATCTTCAATGCACCAACAAAAGCAAAGCTCGAGACAAACCCAATAAAAAAACGACCACATTCAGCAATCAAAACGTTATGACTGCTAATAAAGATTAAAGTACCCACACTACAAAGAAATGCCGAAATTGCCAACATAAGACGTAAGGAAAAGCGATCGAGTAATAATCCTGCCGGAATTTGCCCCAAAGCATAAGCAAGATAATAAATGGCAAGCAGCTTGGTTAAGCCTAAAGCATCAAGGTTAAAATATTGCATGAGCTGCCCCATCACCACACTGGGCGAAATCCGCAAAAAAAACTCATAACAATAGAATAAAATACCTAGCATAAGTATGGCAAGGTAAAGGCAGTTTTGTTTAGAAAAATATTTCACTCCAACATCTTAACAGTAATTGGAATTTTGAGCAAAATCGGCTAAAATGCGCCATCAAAAACCATTTGATTAATTATGGATAATAACCAAAACCCTATACTTGATGAAAACGCTCAAATTGCTGAACGTCGGCAGAAACTTGCACATTTGCGTGCAACCCAGAAAACTGCTTTCCCCAACGACTTTCAACCAGAGCATTTGGCTGCTGATATTCATACGCAATTAGGCCATAAAACGAAAGAAGAATTAGAGGGTGAAGCCCACGAATTTTATGTGGCAGGTCGCATGATGCTAAAGCGCATCATGGGTAAGGCTAGCTTCATCACCATTCAAGACCGCTCAAATCGCATTCAGATTTACTTGCGTCAAGATGAAGTTGCCAATTATGAAGCCTTTAAACATTTCGACTTAGGTGATATCGTTGGTGTTGTGGGTAAAGCTTTTAAAACCAACACGGGTGAACTTTCACTTCACGCCTCTAAAATTGAACTCTTAACCAAAGCCTTACGCCCTATGCCAGATAAATTCCATGGGCTTTCAGATCATGAACAGCGTTATCGTAAACGTTATGTGGATTTAATGGTGAATCCGGAGGTTCGTGAAACCTTTCACACTCGCTCTGCTATTATCGATGGAATTCGTGAGTTTCTAAAAATGCATGATTATCTTGAGGTGGAAACACCTATGTTGCATGTTATTCCAGGTGGAGCTTCCGCCAAGCCTTTTCAAACTCATCACAATGCATTGAATATGGATATGTTTTTGCGTATTGCCCCTGAGCTTTATCTCAAACGTTTGGTGATTGGTGGATTTGATCGGGTGTTTGAAATTAATCGTAATTTTCGTAATGAAGGAGTATCAACGCGTCACAACCCAGAATTTACCATGATCGAATTCTACCAAGCTTACGCCACTTACAAAGACTTAATGGCATTGACAGAAGCGTTATTATCTTTCCTTGCTAAAAAGATTTTAGGCCAAACTGCACTTCCCTACCAAAACCATACCATCGAATTTCAAGGCCCTTATGTCAAAATGACTATGGCAGAATCAGTGGCCAAATTTAACCCCCATTTAACAGCGGCCGATATTACCAAATTAGATGGTCTTGCTTTAAACGAATTGTTTGAAGAAACAGTGGAACAACATTTGATTCAGCCAACTTTTATCACTGAATATCCCGCTGAAGTTTCACCTTTGGCCCGTCGTAACGATGATAATCCTAAAGTCACGGATCGCTTTGAATTTTTCATTGCTGGTCGTGAACTTGCCAATGGCTTTTCCGAATTAAATGACGCCGAAGACCAAGCCGAACGCTTCAAAGCCCAAGTTGCAGCAAAAGAGGCTGGTGATGAGGAAGCTATGTATTACGATACTGATTATGTCGAAGCCTTGGAATACGGCATGCCCCCTACTGCAGGTGAAGGAATTGGTATTGACCGTCTAGCGATGCTCTTTACTGATAGCCCTTCCATTCGCGATGTGATTTTATTTCCGCATATGCGACCAATAACTTAAATGGATTAACCTTTAAATCCATTCTTTTAAATGATGTTTAGATTAATTTAGATATTTTTACCCCTTAAAATTAATTGACTTGTCAAACAAAATTTGCTATCGTGCCTTCCCATAGTGAAGGTGTGAGACATGGAAATCTTCTGCAGGTTGACCGATCTATTCGCTGAGGCCAGTGTATGTCTATAAAACCATATATGTTAAATCAACAAGGATGTTCATGAAAATTGCATTTGTCGACCCCATTGCCTCCCCAGTCTATCTAACGCAAACCTTAAAGGCCCAAGGATTAGACATAGTTGCGATTTATACCTTAAAAGATTTGAGCCCACAAGAGAAAAAAGTACGTTTTCGCCCAGAGTTGTTTAATCATACTGTGTTGGTAGAGAATCAAACAATAGAAAGTGTGGTTGCAGATCTTAAAAAAATTGGCGTTAAGGGCGTTTTTTGTGGCTATGAAGGTAGTATTAAATATGCTGATCAATTGGCCAACATGGTTGGTCCCGAATTTGCCAATGACCAGAAAACTACAAACTTGCGTTATGATAAATATGCCATGCAAGAAGCTTTACGCAGCAATCACCTCCCAGCACCTGCGCAATTATTATTTCTAAATAAAAAAATTAGTGAAGAAAATAATGCGGCATTGGCACAATTTAAATTTCCTGCCATTTTAAAACCTGCAGATGGTTCTAGTACCATTGGTGTTACCAAATGTAACTCAGTTGCAGAAGTTGAGCATTATTTAAAAATCGCGGCAGATAGACAAATGCATGCAACACCCATTCAAGATTATGTTCTGCAGGAATATTTAGAAGGAAATGAATATTTAGTCGATACCTTTAGTATTGCTGGTAAAGTGTATCTTGCTGGTATTCAACGCTATGGCAAAACATATGTTGCCGGAATGCCTATTTATCGTTTTGCTGAAAGTATAGAGCCTACAAGCATAGATTGGAATATTTGTTTTTAATTTGTCCAAAAGGTTCTAACCACAGTAGGTTTGCAAAATGGCTTTGCTCATACAGAAATGTTTGTTACTGAACATGGCCCACGTTTGGTAGAAGTCAATTCTCGTATCTCTGGAGCGCAAGGATTTCTTAATAAGTTGCATAACCTTGCTTATGGCCAAGATCAAACAAAGATAATGGCAGAACTTCTTCTACAACAGGAAAAACCCCTTGCGCAATCATTTGCGAATCGATATGGGCGTATTGTGATGTTGCAGAATTGGCAGCCTAAAAAAATGCAGGAGCTTAACCATACATTATTAACTTCGCTTTCAAGTTATATTGAACATTGCCCGCTTAAAAGCGTAGGGGATAGTTTAGAAATATCAAGAACCTTGAATGACACTGTGGCTTTTGTATTGTTGGGGAATCAAGATAAAACGCAAGTATTAGCAGACTATCAACAACTCATGGAGTGGGAAGCGCAAGACCGCTTGTTTTAAGGCCTGATATGAATTATCTTTATGGAATTACTTATAGCTTAATCATTGCACTTGGCGCCGTGTTAGTTCATGAGGTTGGCAGTCAATTGCCTATTGCTTTAATTCTTTTTTGCAGTTGCAGTTTAGCAATAGTGGTATTTCATCTCCTGAATGTTAACAAAATTTCGGCAATGTATAGCAAACTTTGGCAAGTGAAGAGCTTATGGATTGTCATTATGTTAGTGATTGTATGGATGTGGTTATGTTCAATGTATGGCTATTATCTAGTACATCCGGAAATTTTCATGTTGCTTTATTTCAGTGTTAATTTCTTTCTTGGCTTAGCAAATAAGTTTTTTAATAAGCGCTTAAATACTTGGCAAGTAATTACTATTTTTTGTTTCTCCATGGGCAGTGTTAGCTTGATTTTGTTTAAATTTATTCAGACTCAATTGCCACTAACCAGACTTAATGACGTTGGTATGGTTTTAGGAATCTTGGGAGGTATTTCCACATTTGTTTATATTAAGCTTAGCTATAAACTTTCACAAATAACTGAACTCAGTTCAACACAAATTTTGGCAGTCCGATTTTGGTTGTTATTCTTTGTTGCTCTGTTGATGTTCGTACTCTTACCAAAAGAACATCTTATTTTAAATCGGGATTCACTTGTAGCTTTACTTGTCATCCCTTTGTTTACAATGATTATTCCTTTATTCCTCGTACAGCAAAGTATTATCAAGGTGGGGCCGATGAGTACAAGCATTTTAATTGGTCTTGTTCCTGCTTTTACTTATTTGGTTGCAGCACTAACAGCACATTATTATCAATGGCAAGTGCTTTTATGTTCATTACTTTTTATTATCATGATTGCGCTTACTGAATTTTGTTCGATTGTGTAGTTTCTCCGAACAGCGCTGTGCCTACACAAGAATGACATTGGGTGTTTGTTCGTGTTAAAATTCTGCAAAATTCGCTAAAGGAAAATAGATGGATTATGAATTAAACGACCAAGACCGCGTTGATCTTGTCAAACACTTTTTTAAACGCTATGGTTGGTGGATTGTATTAGCTATTTTATTGATCCTCATCGGTTTTGGTATAAATGCCTATGTCCAAAAGCGAGAGGCAACAGCCAATCAAAATGCTTCTCTTGCATATCAAGCCATATTAACTGCGGCACAAAATGGTGCAACTGCCCAACAAGTTGCAGAAGCAGCCAACACTCTTATCAAGAGTTATCCTGGTACAGTATATGCAACGCTATCAAATTTAACTTTAGCCAGTATTTCTGTGCAAGAAGGCAACCTTGGCAATGCTGAAAATATTTTAACTGCAAGCTTGGCAAACAATCATAAAAATACACTTACCCCCATTATTCAAATGCGTTTAGCACGTGTATTCATTGCTGAAAAAAAATATGATGAAGCCATTGCTTTATTAAACAATCCGCCTAAAGGCTTTGCAGCTCCCTTTGAGTTATTAAAAGGCGATGCTCAATTGGCAAAAGGTTCTGCCAATGATGCTAAAGTAAGCTATTTGGCTGCACAAACAGCAAATGGTCAAAAGAACCCATTAATTGCCCAATTATTAACAGAACGTTTAAACAGCATAGGTGGAAACTCGTAAATGAAAGCTCTTTTAAAATGCTTAGCCCCATTTTCACTCGCAGCCCTATTATTAGCAGGTTGCGCAACTGATAACACTCCAAAGCCTACACCTTTATCGGAAGTGGCTCCACATGCCATTAGTATAAAACAAATTTGGTCCCGCTCCATGAGTAATGGCAATGATGATCAATATTTAACGATTGGCTCAGCCTTACAAGATTCCACTTTAATTACCGCTGGATATAACGGTATTGTCTCGGCTTTAAATGTAAATAATGGCAATATTCTTTGGCAGACCCATATTGATCGCCAAGTAAGTGCCACACCTGGTACAAATAGTAATGAAGTATTTGTTACCACCAAAGATGGTTACTTGGTTGCGCTTGATATCAATAGTGGTCGTATTCTCTGGCAAACTGCGTTACCGAGTCTGGCTTTAGGCGCACCTACAGCAACAGACGATGTTGTTGTTGTGCTATGTCATGATTCTAGCGTAGTTGCATTATCTGCAGATTCTGGAAAAATCTTATGGACTAACCAAGCAACATCCCCTTCACTTAGTTTATATAGCAATAGCAGTCCTGTTATTTATAATGGCATGGTGTATGTTGGGTTTGATAGTGGCCAACTAGGGGCCTTTGACTTATATCAAGGAACCGAACCCTGGCAAGTTCCCATTGCTGTACAATCCAGCACTGAAGCAGTACAAAACATGGTCGATATTGATGGAACTCCTGCAATTGATAACGGTGCTTTGTTTGTAACCTCTTATCACGGTACTTTATCTGCAGTAAATATGCAAAATGGTCAAATTATTTGGCAGCGCAAAAACTCTTCCTTTGAAGCACCTGTGGTACAAAATAGTCGTGTTATTGTGGTTGATGAAACTGGCCGCATTTTGGCTTTTGATGAAAGTACCGGAACAACCTTATGGCAACAAAAAGGTTTGTTATATCGTTTCATTTCAAATCCTGCGGTCATTAACAATGAAGTAGTGGTTGGTGATTATGCCGGATATGTACATTTTCTGTCTTTAAATGATGGCACTCCTTTGGCACGTTATCTAATTTCCAGCTCCGGTATTAGTGCTGCGCCAATTGTCTATAATAATACTGTCATTGTGACCAGTAATAATGGCCGTGTGGTCATGCTACAGCCCTCATCATGATTCCAGTTCTTGCGCTTGTTGGCCGCCCCAATGTGGGCAAATCTTCCTTCTTCAACGCTTTGACCCAAAGTCGTCAAGCACTGGTCGCTGATGAACCAGGTGTAACGCGAGATCGTCAATATGGCGAAGTTAAAGTGGGTGATGTCCCTTTTATCCTAATTGATACGGGAGGTTTAGTAACCGAGGCCTCTGGTATCACGCAATTTATAGTGGAATCAGCACAAGCAGCGATTCAAGAAGCTGACATTATCCTTTTTCTAGTTGATGCCCGTGCGGGCGTGACACCTGAAGATTTAGCCATTGCTGAACTCTTGCGTAAAACCAAAAAGCCAATCATTTTGGTTGTAAATAAAGTTGATGGTCTAAATGAAGATATTGCTATAGCTGAATTTTATGAATTTGGTTTTGGCGACCCTATTCCGATCTCTGCTGCGCATCGTGGTAATATTGAGGCCCCGATGAAGCGTGCTAAAAAACTAATTGATGAAGTCCCAGTCCGCGATATTCCGATTGTTGAAGCCAAGGGTATTAAAATTGCTTTGGTTGGACGTCCTAATGTTGGCAAATCCACTCTCACTAACCGCATGTTGGGGGAAGAGCGAGTCATTGTATGCGATATGCCTGGAACCACACGTGATTCTATTTATATTCCTTTTACCCACCATAATGATGAATTCACCCTCATTGATACCGCAGGTGTACGTCGGCGTGGCAAAATTAATGAGGCCGTCGAAAAGTTTTCGGTAGTGAAAACGCTTCAGGCAATTCGTGATGCCAATGTGGCTATTTTCCTCGTGGATGGAACTGAAGGACTCACTGATCAAGACTTAAGTTTGCTTGATTTTGTAATTTCTTGTGGTCGCTCTATTGTTTTTTGCGTCAATAAATGGGATGGCCTTTCATCTGAACAGCGCCAAAAAGTGAAAGATGATATAGACCGACGCATGGACTTTCTCGACTTTGTTGAAATCTTTTTCATCTCAGCTTTACATGGTACTAACGTCGGCTTACTCTTTGATGCGGTTAAACGTGCCTATGAGTCGAGTATTAAAGAACTCCCCACACCTTTATTAACAGAGCTTTTAGAAAAAGCTTTATTTGAACATAATCCTCCCATGGTTAATGGGCGACGTATCAAGATTAAGTACACCCACTGTGGAGGGCATAATCCCCCAACACTCATATTACATGGGAATCAGCTTGAACGTTTACCCATATCTTACATCAAATATTTAGAACGCTTTTATCAAAAAGCCTTGAAGATGGTCGGCACCCCCATCCTGATTGAGCGTAAAACCTCGAGCAACCCCTATAAAGGCCGTTACGAAAAACTGACTCCGCGCCAACAAAGAAGCGGACGAAAAACGCCGAAAAAATATTAACCGTATGTTTCTTCCCTCAAGCTAAAGCATCTCCCAATAGCTTAGTATCTTCTAAATCTTCAGCATCTTCATCAGATGTAATCGTATGATGGCGAGAGCTTTTATCTACTGCAAAAAAAGCACCATATATATAAATTGCGAGCGATAATAATACCAATAAAACAAGGCTCGTTACAGTTGAAATTTTATTACCCTCTTTTGGATTATTGCCCAAATAAGTAATCACATTAATACCAATAATATAGAAGATTAACCATGAACCTCCTTTAAAAGCTTTTGAAAACTTTTCGGCTATCGCCCATTTGGCCTCATAATAAAAATAAAAACATAACCCAGGAATAATGAGAACAAGCATTTCACCGGTTAAAGGCCAAGCCGCATAAAAAAGTAAGGTTGATAAGATTACCATGATGATCGGCGCCAAAATATAAGCCCCGGCTAATTTAAATTGCCCTTTTTTTGCCATAATGGCTTTATTTTTAGTCCGATTTGCAATTGTAATAATAGGTGCAGCCAAATAGGAAAATACATGTAACACCGAAATAACTGCAACTAACGAATACCATCCTTTAAATAAAAACAGGAAAATACAACCAATGAGAACGCAAGCAATCGTAGCATTTCGCGGATTTTTATATAAAGGATGAATGCGAGACAACACACTTGGCAAGTGCTTTTCTCGCGATAAAGAATACATAATTCTAGAACTAGATGCCATAAAGGCTACTCCTGTTACACTAGGCGAAATAATAGAACCCGCATAAATAACTGTAGCCATAAGTTGTAAATTTGCAAATAATAACAATGCAATATAGGGAGAACGATAGTTTACGTTCGACCAGCCTTGCGCTAAAGCAGAAGGCTCAATTCCACCCACGAAGACTATCTGCAAAATCACATATAAAACCAAAGCAATGATAATACTTAATGCCACGGCAACAGGCAACATTTTTTTCGGATTCGAAATTTCCTCAGAGAAGTTGAGAGGCGCTTGAAAACCATTAAAAGCCATGATCACTCCACACGTAACCACGCTGATTAAAACGGGTTTTGCACCAAAAGGCGCAAATTCATTTATACTGTGGCCAAAATTACTTGGGTGAAGGCCATTATACACTAGGCAAAGAACCGTTAATGTAGGAATCAAAATCTTAATAATCGTAAATATATTATTAAATCTGATAAAAAAACTAACGCTCCAATAATTTATAAACATAAAAATCAACATCATGGCTACGGCTGCCACAATTCCACTTTCCGTTAAACAATGATTGGCAGGGGTATACAAGAACATGAACTTAACATTCATCCCACTTAAATATTGAATGACCGCCTGCGATTCAATTGGTGGAACTGCAACAATACTAAGCCAGTTGATCCAAGAGGTCAAAAAACCACAAAAACGACCATGTGTAATATGAGAATAATGGCCGATCCCTCCAGCAGAGGGAAAAGCACTGCCAATCTCAACATAAAACAACCCAATGACTAATGCGACAATTGCACCGATCACCCAAGCAAAAATACTGGCAGGTCCAGCAATTTCAGCAATTTTTTGAGTCCCTAACAGCCAACCCGAACCAATGATCGAAGTAAGCCCTGTCATAATCAAAGAGAAATTAGAAATGTTTTTATTAAAACGTACTTTTGGCATAAAACCCTCAAATATGATAAATAATGACCTGAATCATACCAGGAGCTTACAAATCGTCAACTCTAAATTTGTCGATAGACTACATTTCAGCATGACCCATGTGAAATAAAAAACATTTTATGATCAATTTAATGCAAAATGAATTATCGCAACAACCCCCCAAAAAATGGCATTTTCAAGATTAATTTTGCCATTTTTTAAACTAAAATTTTTGAGATCACAACAAGACTTGATCTTTTTTATAGAACTCTCTGTTTCAAAAAATTAAGCGTTATTCACCCATTAATTTCATCTTGAAAGTAAATTAAACTAACAATGGATTGGCTTTTTTAAGATCAATACCATAAAGTTTTTGGGCTTTTTTCACATCATCAATCTTTAAAACACCATCATCAAATAGTGCTTTTACAGCATGATAAGCAATGTAGTTGCGATCGACCTCAAAGTGATGACGTAATTGCGGGCGAACATCACTTCGGCCAAAGCCATCAGTACCCAAGCATATATAACGCCGAGGCATAAACTCGCGCAATTGCTCAGTATATAGCTTAATATAATCAGTCGAGGCAATAATAGGGCCTATTCCTTTTTCAAAACACTGGGTAACATAAGGTACTTTCGCTTTAGCCTCAGGGTTTAAATCATTATGGCGCTTTACATCCATAGCTTCGCGATAAAGCTCATTGCAACTGGGAACACTCCATACATCTGAGGTGATTCCAAAATCTTCTAAGAGCATTTCACTTGCTGCTTCCGCCTCACGTAAAATGGTACCAGACCCCATCAAAGAAACATGCTTCTTATTATCAGCCTTTTTCGCTCTATTTAAACAATATAAACCTTTGATAATACCTTCTTCAGAACCTTCGGGCATGGGGTGATGCGCATAATTTTCATTCATCACAGTGATATAATAATATTCATCATGTAACTCCGCATACATCCGTTTCAAGCCATGCCAAATAATTACCGCAACCTCATAGGCATAAGTAGGGTCATAAGTTTTGCAATTAGGAATAAAACCTGCCTGCACATGAGAATGACCATCCTCATGTTGTAGTCCTTCACCGTTAATAGTAGTACGCCCGGCTGTTGCGCCAAAAAGGAAACCTTTAGCACGTGCATCCCCTGCCAACCAACAAAGATCTCCCACACGTTGATAACCAAACATGGAATAAAACGTATAAAATGGAACCATCGGGCAGTTGTGAATACTGTAACTTGTTGCTGCTGCAACCCAAGAACTCATTGCCCCACCTTCATTAATCCCCTCTTGCAACATTTGGCCATCTATAGATTCTTTGTAATACATCACTTGATTGCGATCTTCAGGCTCATACTGCTGTTCAATCGGCGTGTAAATCCCCACTTGACGGAACAAACCTTCCATACCAAAAGTACGGGTTTCATCAGGAGAAATTGGAACAATATGCTTACCAATGTTGGCATCTTTGCACAACGCAGAAAGAACCTGTACATATGCTGTTGTCGTCGACATTTCTCGATCTGGACCCGTGCCTTGCAATAGACGAGGGGCGAAATCTTTATAATGCGGGATGGTTAATACCTCTTTACTTTCATGTCGCATTGGCAAATAACCGCCTAAAGCCTTACGACGTTCATGCATATATTTCATTTCGGGTGCATTATCGGCTGGCTTATGGCGCGCATAATATTCTACATCTGCATCTGAAACAGGAATACCAAAACGATCACGTAAGCTCTTCATTTCGTCAACCGTCATTTTCTTTTGGTTATGGGCAATGTTCATTGCTTCGCCTGCTTTACCCATACCATAACCTTTTACCGTTTTGACTAAAACAACTGTAGGTTGCCCAGTATGTTCAACTGCTGCTTTGTAGGCCGCATAAACCTTCTTAGGCTCATGACCACCTCGACAGAAAGTTTTCATCAATTCGTCATCACTCAAATCAGCAACCATTACTTTTAAAGCATCAGTATTAAAGAAATGTTCACGCAGGTATGCTCCCCCTCGCGCTACATAGGTTTGAAAATCTCCATCACATGCTGTTTTTAAACGTTCTGCAATAAGACCTTGCGTGTCTTTAGCCATTAATTTTTCAAAAGACTCGCCCCATACAACTTTAACGACATTCCAATGACAGCCACGAAACACACTTTCCAACTCCTGAACAATCTTACCATTGCCATACACCGGACCATCTAAACGCTGTAAATTACAATTCACCACAAAAATCAGATTGTCTAACTTTTCACGGCCAGCTCGTGCTAAAGCCCCCAAGGACTCTGGTTCGTCCATTTCACCATCCCCACAGAAAGCCCATACTTTGCGTCTGGCAGTATCAACTAAACCTCGCGCGTGAAGATATTTCATAAAACGGGCCTGATAAATTGCAGTAATTGGACCGAGCCCCATCGAAACAGTCGGAAATTGCCAATATTCGGGCATGAGCCAAGGGTGTGGATAAGAAGAAACGCCTTCACCTTCCACTTCACGACGAAAATTTTTCAATTGTTTTTCTGTAATACGCCCCTCTAAGAAAGAACGTGCATAAATACCAGGAGAAGCATGGCCTTGAATATAGAGCAAATCGCCGCCATGATCTTTATTCGCTGCATGAAAAAAATGATTAAAACCAACCTCATAAATACTACAGCTAGATGCATAAGTACTAATATGCCCCCCTAAGCTACTGTCGACTTTATTTGCTCCTGCAACGGTTGCTGCCGCATTCCAACGCATCAATGCCTCAAGCTTTAACTCTAAAGCTAAATCCCCTGGATATTCAGGCTCTTGTTCCCCTGGTATAGTGTTAAAATAAGGGGTATTCAAGCCCTGATAAGCCGAACCCAAGCCTAAACTTCCTGCTTTTTCTTGCAGCCTAGCGAGCAAAAAGAGCGCTCGATCTGCACCTTCTTCACTCACAACAGATTCGAGCGAGTCTAACCATTCCTGGGTTTCAATTGGATCAATATCAGCCATGATGCTTCCTAATTCTTCAAAGAAGCGTTAATTATACCGGAAACAATAGACGCGCAGCAAGATTAATTATGACCACTTGCCCAAATGTTGGTTGCATTGGCATTAACATACAAGTTCTGTATTAATCTATTCAAGCCCTGGGGATGAGCAACCTGCCAAGTTGCACCGTCATAATAAAATAATGCTGGTTTATCTTGCATATCTGCACCTGTGGCTACAATCTGATTTTGCTTGAGTAAAGCGATCTGATCAAGAGAAATGGCTACCTCATTGATAGAACTAATCATCTGCCAATTTTGGGTCGCCTTACTATAACATGCAAGTTCGATAGGGGCTCCATCTTCTTGGCCACCAACAACGCACAGCTGTTGTCCGTCATTTGAAGGGTCACTATAAGTTTGAATATGGCCCACACCTTCAGGAATAGTACTCTCAACCCAAGTAGGATTAGTATTTTGTAAATCTAAATAGGCAATATTGTTTTCATTCATATCCCAGACAATTCCTTGGTTAATAGAACCAAGCAATAACCCTCCCGGCCAAACAATACTTTGCCAGGTATGCCCTTGATTAACACTATAGTTTAACAAACTCTGTTCATTTGTTTGCGTACCAATCAAAACATCATTATCCGTGGCAAGAATGTCTATCAAATAAGGTGCAGTTATATTGAAAGTTTGTGTGATCCAACTCTGGTTATCACTACTTTGAATTTCCGTAAGTTGCCCACTATTATTTAGGCCTACCAAATAAGCTTCACCATTAGCTGCATCCATTGCACGTAGTGTAGATAATTGAGCTGATAAATTAACAGGTGCTCCCCACGTTTGTTGCTCCACATTATAAAAACTAGCTTGTAAAGGAGATATACTCAGTACAAACATATGCCCTTCTGAACCCAATAAAGCAATATTCTGCAAACCATTCACGCTTTCTGCATTACCCCAAGTAGTACCATTAAAATAAGCAACTTGATTATTGCCTAACGCGAACGCCGCTGGGCTAATTCCATTTTCATAAAGAGGCACGATATTGCTGATACCTTTCATCCCTGTAATACTTGTGGCTTCTTGCCAATTACTGCCATTATAAAAAGCTGCTTCCATGTTTGAGTCTGAATTAAGGCCAACTGCAAAACTATAAGGCCCAACTGAATTCACGCTTAAAATATTTGGCATACCGGGAATACTCTCAGCATTACTGGGCCAGCCTTGATTAAAATGTGCTAAATTTAATATTGCTGCTGCATGCGCTGATAATCCATAAAAAGCCAAGGCTAAAAGGGAAAGGGGGTACTTCATTGCGATCTCCATTTGATTAAATAAAAATCACTATACCATTATTTGCACAAATTGCAAACAATTTTATACGAAATATATCAAATTTATATTATATTTTTTATTTTCTCAGCATCTACACGCATAGTTAAAGGTATAAAAGTATTAATAGTATGATCGAGTACGGGCACATTTACATCTTGCCATGTTAAAGGACTAATATTTAAAAATCGCTCAGCCTTTTCAGAAAGCGCTGGTAATACTGGCTTTAAATACGTTAGTAATAATTTGAATAAGTTCAAAGCTTCAGTACAAATAAGCTGAACCTGTGGCAAATTCGCTTCATCTTTGGCTAAAGCCCAAGGTTGATGTTGATCAACAAACTGATTGGCCAAATCGGCCAACTGCATAATCTCCCGCATCCCTTTAGCGTAGTTGAGAGACTCATAACATTGTGCAATTTCCTCACTTTTGCTGACAAAGGTATCAAACAAATTTTGATCCATCAATTGACCGGCTAATTGACCATTAAATTTTTTGGTAATGAAGGAAGCTGAACGGCTCGCAATATTTACAAACTTACCAACAACATCTGAATTCACCCGTAAAACAAAGTCTTCAACACTCAAATCGATATCTTCTATGCCACCAGTCAGTTTCGCGGCAAAATAATAACGCAAATGTTCGGGATCAAAATCCTCTAAATAGCGATCGGCTTCGATAAAAGTTCCACGAGATTTCGACATTTTAGCACCATTGACAGTTAGAAACCCATGACAATGAATTGCCGTAGGTGTCCGATATCCCGCCGCATGCAAAAGTGCTGGCCAAAACATCGCATGAAAATACATGATGTCTTTACCAATAAAATGGTGCAACTCCACTAATGAATCCTGCTGCCAAAAGGTATCAAAATTTAAATTTGCCCGTTCTGCCAATACTTTAAAACTGGCAATATAACCAATGGGCGCATCAACCCACACATAAAAATATTTGTTATCCGTACCCGGAATTTTAAAGCCAAAATAAGGTGCATCACGCGAAATATCCCAGTCCGTCAAACCTTGATCAAACCATTCTTGCAGTTTATTTTGCATCTCTACTTGCAAATGCTTTTGGCTCCAATTTTGCAGAAAATCTTTAAAATGCGTGAGCTTAAAGAAATAATGTTCACTTTTGCGCAATACAGGTTTGGTATTTGACAATACCGAGATGGGATCAATCAAATCCGTCGGTTGATACGTTGCCCCACATACCTCACAACCATCACCATATTGATCGAAAGCCTTACATTTTGGACAGACTCCTTTCACAAAACGGTCTGGTAAAAACATTTGCTTGGTTTCATCAAAGCACTGTTCAATCTCAGCAGTAACAATGTCTCCATGCGCTTTAATTTTAGTAAAAAATTCTTGTACCAAGAATTCATTAATCGGCGAATGCGTTGAATGATAAGAATCGAAATGAATATGAAATTTTTTGAAGGTCTCCAATTGTGCATTACCAATACGCTCAATCATGGCTTCTGGAGTTTCACTATTTTGCTCAGCTTTAAGCATAATCGGCGTACCATGAGTATCGCTGCCACAAATGTAATAGACTTCATGACCCCGCATTTTTTGAAAACGTACCCAGATATCAGTTTGCAAATATTCAACCATATGGCCTAAATGAACTGGGCCGTTGGCATAAATAAGGGCAGAGGTTACAAGAATATGGCGTTTATTCATGAGGAATGATCCGATTACATAAACACTTGGTGAACTATGTTGATCAAAGCAATCGGGAAAATACCAAAGGCCAAAATTGCCAATGCATTTAGGATAACACACACTTGTCCAAACGAAAATTTTGTCGCAAAATCACCTTCACCTTTATCAAAATAAATAACTTTTATCACCCGCAGCGCATATCCTGCCGAAATGACGGATAAAATCACCAAGGTAATTGCCAAAGATAAGTGGCCACTTTGCACCAAAGCAAGTACCACTAAAAATTTAGCATCAAAACCCAGTAAAGGCGGTACACCAGCAAAAGATAAAAGAATAATCAGAAATAGAAAGGCGGTAACTGGTTTACTATGATGTAAACCCTTTAAATCATCTATAGCTTCAATATTACGCATAAAGGCCAATAATAACCCAAACAGCGCCAAACTTGTTATTGCATATACTGACGCATAGAAGAAAGCATTTGCATAACCTTGCGGTGTGGCAACGCCTAACGATAAAAATACAATCCCCATATTAGCGATTGTGGAATAACCTAAGAAACGGCGTAAATTCTTTTGCATCAACGCCGATGTGCTTCCCAAAATCAGAGATAAAATTCCCAATGTAAACAGAATAGGCTGCATTACGAAAGTATAAGCGGTAAAAGTTTCACCAAATAACCGTAAAAACAACGCCAAAACAGCAAGCTCAGGCACTACACTCAAGAATACTGTTACCGATAAAGGTGCACCTTCATACACATCAGCGACCCACATATGAAAAGGCACTACCCCAAACTTAAATGCTATTGCCGCAATAATCATAACAGCCACAACTGCAAAAGTGGGAGTTGCAATGGCACCATATAAAAGTGTACTGGCAATTTGCGGTAGCCATAAACTTCCTGTTAGTCCATAAAGCAATGAAAAGCCATAAAGCAAGAAAGCAGAAGCCAATGCTCCCGTCACAAAATACTTAATTGCAGCTTCTGCCCCTTTGTTAGAATCACGTTTTAAAGACACCAAAACATAGGATGGTAAAGAAAGTAGTTCTAAGCCAAGATATAATGTAATCAGGCTTTCACTAGAAGCTAAAATCATTCCTCCGAGTAATGAAAACAGAATGAGAAAAATATACTCACTCCGCAAACCAGCAAATTCATCACGGGCTCGCGTATAAGCCAAAATAAGAAAAGTAAAACCAACTAAAAATGCCTTAGTCAACAAGGCAAAGTTATCAAAAATATATTGACCACCAAAAATCGATTGCAGCCTTAAATTCCATTCTTTCACAATGAAACTAAACACCGCAACAAGTAATAATTCTGCCAAAACAAAACTTATAGTTTTGTTGCCTTTTAAAAATAAGTCTAACAGCAAAATAATAATCGTCCCGCCTAAAAGCAAAATTTCTGGAAAGGCAGGGTTTGATTGTAAAAAATATGAAATCATGACAGCCCTCTTGTTACGACATCAACCAAATGTACATTTGCCGCATAAGACAGATGTAAAATGGGATGTGGATATATCCCAAAGAAAATAACTGGAAGAGTAAGCAAAAGCATCATTAACCATTCAATACCTGTTAATTTACCTCCAATGATTGCATTATCAACCGTCACTTCCCCAAAAATAACGCGTTTAACCAACCAGAGCATGTACGCAGGGCTAATAACTAAGGTTGCTGCAGCAATTAAAGCCACCCAAAAATTCACTTGCAAAGTTCCCAAAATAACGAATAGCTCTCCTACAAAGCCAGTTGTCCCGGGCAAACCTACATTCGCCATAGCGAAAATCACAAAAAAGAAAGCCAAAACCGGC
>JACCDN010945889.1_pt1 | contig 31930 bp, 27 predicted proteins | sample 7441691 | NCBI WGS metagenome assembly JACCDN01 (sample SAMN15323439, study PRJNA562643) | freshwater metagenome | isolation source: river surface water | place: USA:Blue River Watershed | collected 2017-08-16
CCATTTCCATCAGGAGATGGATCACCCTCTATAACATTTCTAATATCGGCAATAATTGTAGGTTCAGGGCAATCACGGCCAAAATTTACGTTAATATAATGGAATCCGTCAATGTTTGCCCCGCAAATAAAATCTGACATAATGCTTACATCGTTATCAGCAATAATAGTCCCTTTGAAATCTACAGGGCCAATAAAACCAGGACTACATTTAAAATATTGTTCTATTGTTGAATGTGTAGAAAAAGTTAAAGGTTGTTTTAATTGGGCTATTTTTCCTATTTTAATTTCATTTAATTCATGGTCTCCGCGAATTAAAACTAAAACTGGCTGGTTATTTACGCCGTCATATACTAAAGATTTAACAGTATTTGAAAGAGAAGTATTAATCATTTTTGCTACTTCAAAGCATGTTTTTTGATTTGGAGTTGCAATCTTTTCTTTTTCTTTAGTTGGTTGAGCTCTATTAGTATTTTTCTTTAAATAAGTAGCTAGTTCAATATTAGCTGCATAATTAGAAGAATCGCTATAAGCTATAATATCCTCACCACTATCAGTTAATACTTGAAACTCATGCGAACCTGTTCCACCAATAGCCCCAGTATCAGCAGCAACAGCTCTAAATATAAGGCCTAATCTAGTAAATATATTAGAATATGCTTGATATATTTTATTATAAGTTTCTATTAATGATTCATGATTTGCGTGAAAAGAATAAGCATCTTTCATAATAAATTCTCTAGCGCGCATTACCCCAAAACGAGGACGTACTTCATCACGGAATTTAGTTTGAATTTGATACAGGGTTATAGGTAGTTGTTTATAACTTTTTATATCTTTACGAATAATATCTAGTGCAACTTCTTCATGAGTAGGACCAAAGCAAAAATCACGTTGATGCCTATCTTTAATTCGCAGTAACTCTTTTCCATAAAATTCCCAACGTTCTGATTCTTGCCATAATTCAGCGGGCTGGATTGCAGGCATTAATATTTCTAAGGCATTTGCCTTATTCATTTCTTCTCTTACAACTTTTTCAATTTTACGCAAAATTTTTAAACCTAATGGCATCCATGAATAAATCCCGCTTGCTATTCGTTTAATAAAACCAGCCCTTATCATTAATTTATGACTAATTAATTCGGCTTCTCTAGGTGCTTCTTTTACTGTAGATATGTAGTACTGCGAGGCTTTCATGAATGATCCTAAAAATTATATTTTCATTGGTAAAATTACCATTTGGCTGCCATTTAAATGTAATTCACGTTGAAGTTGAATTACTGAATTATTGTGTAATAGGCGGGTCCACCAGCTTTCATCAACAAATACTAATTTACTTGCAAAGAATACGCAATCAGGGTAATCAAGTTGTACGTATTCAGAAAGTTTTAGTAGTTCTTTAATTTCATCTACGCCGTAACTAAATAAACCTTCACTAGGCAGGTTATGTTCGGTACAAAAATATCGATATTTTTCTACTATAGTATGAAGATTATGTCTATATTTTTTATTATAGATTTCATCTTTAGCAAATACTTCAGAATCAACTTCACCAGCGGTAAGAAATACATAATTTTTATACACGTGAGGAAATAATTTGCGAACCCATAATAAAGTATGTAGGCCAACTCCTAGATGTTTTGTAACAAAAAACACTGCTGTTTTGGCAGATTTATCAGTAATTTCAATTAATGGTTGGTTTTCTAACTCAGAATCTCTAAAATGACTAGCAAATATAGTGTCAGCACTAGATAATTTTACGCCTACATCGTGATAATGCTTACGAACTAGTATACAAAAAGAAATGACGCAAAGTGTGATTAATAAAGTTAACCAGCCACCATCTGTAAATTTTTCTAAAATAGTGATTAAGAGTATAAAACTACAAGCAATAAGACCGATTAAAGCAATAGTAAGTTTAGACCACCAATTAGATTTAATTTTTCTACTTCTTATCCAGTATACGCAAAGACCAAGTAATGCCATAGAAAAAGTTAAAAATACATTAATACTATATAGAATTACTAGAGTAGAAACTCTACCATTGGCCCATATTAAAATGATTATTGAAGCAATTCCGGAAATTAAAATTCCATTTTGTGTTACTAATCTATTTGATAGTTCACGAAATTGACGCGGAAGCCATTTATCCACTGCCATATTTGCCATTACAGCAGGGCAGCCTAAAAAACCAGTATTTGCAGCAAGAAATAAGATAGCTGCTTCAAAAAAAAGGATTATAGGTAACCAATATTCGCTCAAACCGACTTCGTTAATAATATTGTTGAAAACTATGCCATTTAATGTTTTTCCTGGTTCTGGAGTTGCATTCCACAATAAAAATAATAGAATAATTCCTCCAGCTGTAATTGCTAAGGAAATTGCCATATACCACATAGTTAGTTTACCGGTTCTCATTTTGGGTTCAGCAAGCATATTTACATTATTGGAAACAGCTTCTAGTCCTGTATAAGTTCCACCCCCCAGCGAATATGCCCTTAGGAAAAGAGCAATTGCGGCAAATAAACCGATTGAGTTTGACATTGATTGAGCTTCTTTAGCAGCTTCTGGAAGTATATTAGTAATACCTGTAGAATGGTATGTTATGCCAATAATGATTGCAGCTAGATGTGTCAAAAAAAATCCTACAAATATAGGAAGTAAAATTATAATGGATTCTTTAACTCCACGTAGATTAATAGTAATTAAAATTATTATTATAAGTATTTCTACTAAAACTTTATGGGAAGAGTATTCTAAAGGTAATAAATTAAATAAGGCATCAGTTCCGCTTGCAATTGAAACTGCAATAGTAAGGATATAGTCAATTATTAAAGCACTTCCTGATATAAGTCCTGCATAAGGACCTAATAAATGCGTAGCTACTTTATAACCACCACCACCATTGGGAAATAGTTCAATAACTTGATTATAAGAAAGAGCGATTAAAAATACGGTTATGGCTGTAGCAAAAGATAAATAGATGGCAATTTTAGTGTGGCTACCTAATGCTAGATAAGCAAACTCAGGACCATATAAGGATGAAGATAAACCATCCGCTCCTAAACCCATCCAAGCCATAATGGAAACTAGAGCAATGTGTTCTTTAATCTTTGGGTTTAGAAGATTTAATGGTCTACCAAATAATATATTCTTAATTAAACTCGCTTTTTTCATTCAAAATATCTTTTTTTATTTTTAATATAACAGAATTATTATACCATATCTTCTAGATATTTTATGCAAAAAATGTTGCAAATGTTTAGTTTTTAATGTATAATCCTAACTTTATGCAATTTATAATTATTAATAAAATAAATTAATTTATGCCTTATACCCAAGGGGGGTGATTTTGCTGTTTATGGCATGTTTAATAACATTTAGATAGTGTTATAAAAGATTTTTACAATAGTGATATTTAATAATTTAAAAAATATTTTTTTAAGGAAATGGGATAATGCCTGAAATAAAAGTAAGGGATACTGAGTATTTTGATGTGGCTCTTAGACGTTTTAAAAAAGCAGTAGAAAAAGCTGGTGTTTTGACTGAATTACGTTCACGCGAAGCATATGAAAAGCCTACAACTGAAAGAAAAAGAAAATTGTCTGCTGCAGTTAAAAGGCATCATAAGAAAATTCGTTCACAAATGTTACCAAGACGTGGTAAATAACTTAATTTTCTTTTATATTTTAAAAAATAGCCACATATTTATGTGGCTATTTTTATTTTTAGCTATAAAATTTTAGTTAGGTAAAATATGTTGTATATTTGTGCTACTCCTATTGGAAATTTAAAAGATATATCAATACGAGCATTGGAAACATTATCTAAATCAGACATTATATTGTGTGAAGATACTCGAATAAGTAAGAGATTATTTGTAGAGCATAATATTAAATATAAAAAGTTAGTTTCTTTTCATGAACATAATGAATTAGAAATTAGTGAAAAAGTAGTTGAATGGTTAAAAGAAGGTTTATTAATAACTCAAATTAGTGACGCAGGTACTCCCGGCGTTTCTGATCCAGGGGCGAGGCTTTGTAATAAAATTTTTAAGGCTGGTTTTAAGATTTCTCCCATTCCTGGGGCTTGTGCTTATACTAGTTTATTATCAGTTTCAGGGATCACTGATCCAAGTTTATTTATAGGTTTTTTACCTAGCCAAAAAATAGCTAGGCAAAAAATTTTAAACCAGTATCAATTTATAAATTATGCAGTTTGTATTTATGAAGCACCTCATAGAATTATTAATTGTGTTAGTGACATAATTGAATGTTTGGGAGAAAATAGAGAAATTATTATGGGACGAGAGCTAACCAAACAGTTTGAAACAATAAAAAAACTAAGAGCTAAAGAATTACTTCAATTTATAAAAGATGATTCTAATCAACAAAGAGGCGAATTTGTTTTAATAATTTATCCAGAGGTTATTCATCAGAATTCAGAAACCCTTACTAATGAACAAATTAAATGTCTTAAAGTTTTATTAGAGGAGTTACCGCCAAAAAAAGCAGTTTCAATAACTAATAAAATTTTGGGAGGGGACAAAAATTTATTATATAATATTGCTATATCCTTTAATAAGGAAAAACATTAATTTTTGGAAGGACTAATGATGAAAAATCTATCACAGATAATTAGTGACTATCGAGCTTATCATACCCAGCCAATTACTAAGTATACTCATTATATTGGTGTACCGACGATAGTTTTTAGTTTAATGATATTTTTAAGTTGGATTAGTATTAGCATTAGACCAATAATTAATATTTCTTTAATGTGGGTGGTAATTATTTATTTAAGTTTATATTATATAAAATTAGATAAGGGGTTAGGTTTTAGTATTGCTTTAGTATTTTTTCTTTTAGGTTTAATAGCTGGTGGTATAACGCAATACTCTGTTAATAAGCATGGCTTATTAACTTTTTTATTTATGTTTATATTAGGGTGGATTGTTCAACTATTAGGTCATCAATACGAGGGAAGAAAGCCTGCATTTTATGATAATTTAATGCAGGTTTTTGCAGCTCCAATTTTTATTGCATTAGAGTTATCAGTTTTATTTGGCCTAAGAAAAGATTTAGATATTTAATTTACAGAAATAGATTGATAACACAATCTATTTCTAAGAATCTAGTTAGTTGGCCACAATAATGATTTTAAGAAATCGGTTCTTGCTGCTTGCTCAAAATAAAATGATTTATTTTCCGCAAAAAATAAATTTGTAGACAAATATTTAGTTTTTTCAAGGTTATCAATCAATTTTATAGCAATTTTTTTATATTTATTATCAATGTAAATTCTAGATGTTTCATATGTAGGAATACCATCTAATTGGTTTCCGATGAATTGATTGATAAGCGTATGTATTTTTTTATGGCTATCTAATTTTTGACAATTATCAGCTAAGACAATAATTTGATCTATACTATCCATATTAATAATTTTTTCTAGTGAACGACACAAGAAACCTACTCTCATTATTTCCGAAATAACACTATTTAATAAAATATACTTTTGCTCTAGTCTTTTAAAGTCTTCATTAATTTCATTTTTTGGTGTAACTTTAATAGAATTTGTAAAAGGTTGAGATACAACCTCAGGAGTTATTTGTGTATTTTCATTAATAATAGATTGATTAATATCTTTTTTTTCAAAACTATTTGTAGTTAGTGTATCACTCTCCCAAGTTGAAATCGTATCATTTCTTAGCAAATTATTGATAGTAATTGAAGAGTGATTATTATCATTTTCCCTAGTTATATTTATAGGAAGTTCGTTATTATCTTTAATATAAAAATATTTAGTGTAACGGCTGTTTGCAAATCGGTTTGTTTTTTCAAACTTAGCTATTACATCAGAAAAATCACCTTTAGTGACACTTTCTGCATTAGGATGAGATTTTAACAGCTTGTTGGCTATTATTAGGGCATTATCAATATTTTTATTATTACCATTTTTTTTATTATATTCATCACAAAGCTCCTTCAACATTTTTGCACAGTTATGTTCGGTTAATTTTTCTTGTTTTGCCTTAACCAAATGTATAACCAAATTTTTTAATGAATGGCTAAGGGATAATCCAATTTTTCCCGAAAACCAATTTTGGTGATAAGATAAAAGTTCCATTGATTTAGAGGCTTCTTCAAATTTTTGAGTATAGTCATTCTTAGAAACTATTTCATTAAAAGTAGAAAATTTGCTCAATGAGATATTCATGTTAATTTGTTCCTTAAATTATTATTATAAATGTTCTGCCTAAATAAAAATTATATTCTAAACCAGTATTTTATCATCGGAATTAGTTTTATAAATCTTACAAACGCAAGAGGTTAAGCCAAGATTATATCAAAATAAAAAATTATTTATGGTGACAAAAGTATCACTAATCATAACAAATATTAACAAATTTAAACTTATTTAAAAGGTTTTTAACTGCTTTATAAGCACTGCACAGCGATTGTATTATAAAAAATGATACAATTTGTGCTCGTAAAAAATTCTGGAGAAAATTATGGAAAAGTTTGAAAATCCTTTAAAAACAGATGGATTTGCTTTTGTAGAGTTTGTAACTTGTGATAGAAATATTTTACATGAAAGTTTTTCCACTTTAGGTTTTAAGCAGGCTCAGGTTGGAAAAAATCATGATGTATTGTTATATCAACAAAATCAAATTAAGTTTTTTGTAAATAATTGTTCAGATGATTTTGTGAGAGATTTTTATAAGATACACCGTAATTCGCCGTGCAGTATGGGGTTTTATGTTGAAAATCCAGAAGAAGCTCTTAAGGAAGCGGTGAAAAGGGGAGCAGTTGCTATTGAAAATAATACAGATAGCATCTGGAGGGGGATTCCAGCAATAGAAGGAATTGGTGGGAGTATTATTTATTTAGTTAGCCGTAAGGATGAGTTTTTACAAGCATTTGATAAAATCAAGAGTGAAGATGATGAAATTAACTATATATCTGGGGCTGGTTTAGAGCAAATTGATCATTTAACCCACAATGTATATCGTGGTAATATGCAAAAATGGGCTGATTTTTATACTAATATATTTGGTTTTAGACAAATTAGATATTTTGATATAGATGGAAAAATAACAGGGTTATTTAGTAAGGCAATGACTAGTGCTTGTGGTAAGATAAAGATACCACTTAATGAATCTAAAGATGATAAATCGCAGATTGAAGAGTTTTTACAAGAGTTTAATGGTGAAGGTATTCAACATATTGCACTTACCGCAAAAGATATTTATTCTTCTATAGAGCATATTAGTTCTTTGGGAGTAAAACTTTTATCTACACCAGATACATATTATGAATTGATTGATAAAAGGCTTCCCAACCATGGTGAGGATATTGAACGGTTAAAAAAATTAGGAATTTTAATTGATGGTAGTACTGAGCCTAAAAGAAAATTATTATTGCAAATTTTTACTCAAAATTTATTAGGGCCAACATTTTTTGAAATTATCCAAAGAAAAGGTGATGAGGGATTTGGTGAAGGTAATTTTCAAGCGTTATTTGATTCTATTGAATTAGATCAAGTTCGCCGCGGTATTTTATAAAGTAAAATAAGATGATAAAGTTATATGATTATTTTCGTTCTTCAGCAGCTTTTCGGGTGCGAATGGCATTAAATTATAAACAAATAGATTATAATAAAATTCCAATTGATTTAAGACTTGGAGTCCAACAAGAGGAAAACTATAAAAATTTAAATCCAGTAGGGTTAGTTCCTTGTTTAATTACTAATAATAATGAAAATATTCATCAATCATTAGCAATTATTGAATATTTAGAAGAAAATTATCCTGATAGGCCATTGTTACCTAAAGATAATATTGATCGAGCATATGTAAGAAGCATATCTTTAGATATAGCATGCGATATCCATCCTTTAAATAATTTAAGAGTATGGGGGTATTTATTAAATGATTTAAAAATTAGTGAAATTCAAAAAAATGAATGGTATAAACATTGGCTAGGAACAGGTTTAAAAGCTTTAGAAGAATACATTTCTAAAACAAAAAAATATGGAAGTTATTGTTTTAAAGAAAAGTTTACTTTAGCAGATATATGCGTAGTAGCACAGCTATTTAATGCACGTCGATTTAATTTTGATTTAAGTCCTTATCCTATATTATGCAAAATAGATGAAAATTGTCAAAAACTTGAAGCAGTAACTCTTGCGTTTCCAAAGGGATAAGAATTGTGATAAATATTTTAGAAAAAGCAAATCCTGCTGTTTTGCAGACAATCCCTTATCAAGCCGGTAAACCAATTGAAGAAGTGAAAAGGGAATTAGGGATAACAGATATTATTAAATTAGCAAGTAATGAAAACCCGCTAGGTAGTAGTCCAAAAGCAATAAGTGCGGTAATAGATATAATTAATGAAGCTCATATATATCCTGATGCAAGTTATTATAATTTGCGGTTAGCTATTGCAGAATATAATGGCGTAGATATTAAATCAATTACAGTGGGTAACGGTTCAGAAAATTGTATTGAATTTTTAATAAAAGCTTTTTTAAATTCCAAAAGTAATGTTATTGTTGATCAATATTGTTTTGCGACAATTCAAATTTTAATAAAAAGCTATGGAGCTGAAATTATTAAAATTGAATCTATAAATTATCGGCAAAATATAGAAGAGACCATTAATAGAATTAACTCAGACACAAAAATGATTTTTGTAGTAAATCCTAACAATCCAACTGGAACTTATACTACTCATGAAGAGCTTGTTTATTTGTTAGAAAATATCCCATCTGATATATTGGTGGTAGTTGATGAAGCTTATTATGAATATGTAGATAAAGTAGATTACCCAAAAACATTGGATCTAATCAAAGTATTTCCGAATTTGATTATTTCTCGTTCATTTTCTAAAGTATTCGGTCTAGCTGGGCTACGTCTAGGATATTTGATTAGTAGTATAGAAATTGCTGATTTATTGAATCGTTCAAGATTACCTTTTAATGTAAATATTACAGCAGCAGTAGCTGGAATTGCAGCATTATCCGATTATGAGTTTTTAGAGATTACAAAAAAAATAAATAAAGATGGCTTAATTCAGTTAGAAAAAGGTTTAGAGCAACATGGTATAGAATATATTCCATCTGTAGCAAATTTTATAACAATTGATACTAAAAGTGATGGTGTAAAAGTATTTAATAAATTATTGCAAAAAGGTATTATTGTAAGACCCCTGATTCCTTATGATTTACCTAAGCATTTAAGGGTTACAATCGGTACCTTTTTGCAAAATGAACGCTTTTTATCTATTATTAAGGATGTTTTAGTTTGATGAGTTAGGCATCATATTAGCGTTCATGCTCTCATGCATCATGCCCATTTTATTCATCATGTCTGCCCCGCCATTTTGGTAACATTGAACCATATGGTATATTGAGCACACCATTAATATGATAGCAAATAAGCTACATACTGCTCCTATTAATTTAGCTAACATTATGCCAGTACCAATATTACGCATAGACCAAATTAATAGACTCATAGAAGCTACTAACGCTAATATTACAAGCGAAAGTGCTATATTACAATGACATATGTGCATCATGATATGACCCCTTAAAAAATGGTGAAATTAAAAAAGAGCATACAAGAAAAATTTCCCATGAATTTTTTAATTCTTTAAATTAAAATTTTCCTACAAAAATTATAGCATAACCAAAATAAATTATGTAAATTTAAATAACTAATTTTCTTTAAATTAAAATTTTACTATGTTCATAAATAGGAATATTTTTTCTAATAAATTTTCGTTTCCAAATTAATACTAGCACAAAACAACATTATAGGAACTTTGTAAATGTCAAGCCCGATCTTAAATCGGGCGTAATACTATTCTACACAATCTTCTAATTAAACATCTGAAGAAAGCGGGCATGTATTAGACGACAAAAATATAAAGGAAGTTGCCAATAATTTAGGTTCGGTATCAATAATAATCTTTATTGCTTTCTTAGTAAGTGCATTATCCGGTGTTGCTAACACTTGTTGGGTAAGGAGGATCAAGAAAGCAATCGTTTAATAAATAATCATATAATTACAATCTCCAATTAACTGACAGCTTTTGTAGGATTACTTAAGTTGTCAGCCTTATCTTATAGCTAAATTCTAAGTCTTTAACCATGCTTTTATATTCAGCAATATACTGTGAATATATTTAAATAATGTTAATTTCATAATTATTATTTCTGATATATGCTAATTATAATACTAATGTTTAAGAAATATTTTTTAAACAGAGAAATTAGTTTGCCGTATAAGGCTAGTAAGTTGTGGAACATTGTTTCCTATACCAATTCTACAGCAATTAATTGATATTTATGGATTAAGAATTTTTTATATAGGGTAGATAAAATAAATAATTTTTTTAGTTTAATAGTTTGTTAAAATCATTATCGCAAAATTAAATTTAGAAAGAGGTTATTAAATGCAAGATTATTTATCTGGTTTAGGTAATCATTTTAGTAGTGAAGCAATTGAAGGAACGTTGCCACAATTTCAGAATTCACCACAAAAAGTAGCACATGGTTTATATGCAGAACAATTAAGTGGTAGTGCATTTACTATGCCAAGACATAGTAATTTAAAAACTTGGTTATATAAGATTAATCCTTCTGTCAAGCATACAAATTTTGTTCATATTGACAAACCTGAAAATTTAATAACTGCACCTACTAAAGGGGTATGCCCTCCAAATCAAATGCGTTGGAATAGGTTAAATTATACAACGAATGTCGATTTTATAGATAGTTTAGTAACTATGGTGTCTAATGGTGATGCAACTAGTTTATCAGGTTCAGCAGTACATATTTATTATGCTGATAAATCAATGGATAGATTTTTTTATAATGCAGATGGCGAAATGCTTATTGTGCCTCAAGAAGGCAAATTGTTAATTCGAACAGAATTAGGAGAACTAGAGGTAGCTCCTTTAGAGATAGCTTTAGTTCCTCGGGGATTAAAATTTCAAGTTAAATTATTAGATAATAAGTGTTATGGTTATATATGTGAGAATTATGGTTCGCCTTTTCGCTTACCTGAATTAGGTCCAATTGGAGCTAATGGTTTAGCTTACACTCGAGATTTTTTAACCCCAGTTGCTAAATTTGAAAATATTAAAAAAGAGTTTGATTTAATATGTAAATTTGAAGGGGAATTTTGGGAGGCAAAAATTCCATATTCTCCATTAGACGTGGTAGCTTGGCATGGTAACTATGTACCTTATAAATATGACTTACGAAAATTTAATACAATAGGAACAATTAGTTTTGATCATCCTGACCCTAGTATTTTTACTGTACTTACTTCTCCCACTAGTATACAAGGAATGGCAAATATTGATTTTGTTATATTTCCTCCTCGTTGGTTAGTTGCGGAACATACTTTTAGACCGCCTTATTACCATCGTAATATTATGAGTGAATTTATGGGGCTTATTACTGGGCAATATGATGCAAAGCCAGATGGTTTTATGCCTGGAGGGGCAAGTTTGCATAATCGTATGTCAGCGCATGGACCAGATGCTATTGCTTGTGATAGAGCAATTAATAAAGAGTTAAAACCTGAACATCTAGTTGATACAATGGCATTTATGTTTGAATCAAGTCAGACTTGGAGATTGACGGAGTTTGCTTTAAAAACTGAAGCTTTACAAAAAAATTATTTAAAATGTTGGCAAGATATTCCAGTATTGTTTAATTAATAAATATATACATTTACAAATTAATTATCAGCTATTAAGTTATTCATCTATATATAATTATCTTATTAGTAGGATAGGGGTATATTATTTTAAAATATTAAAATTTTGTTCTAAGATATTCCCAAATAGATAATTAAAAACTTTATAGTTTTTTTATAAAAAATAAATAATTATATCTACTAGTTTTCTAATATAATAATCAATTAAAATTTTATTTATGGTAAAGTTATGAAACTAAAAAATCGACATATACAAATGATTGCAATTGGTGGAGCAATCGGAACAGGATTATTTTTCGGAGCTGCTAAATCAATTCAATTAACAGGACCGTCAATTATTTTATCTTATTTAATTGGTGGAATAATTATGTATATTATTATGCGAGCGCTTGGTGAAATGACTGTACATGAACCAAACTCTGGTGCATTTAGTCACTATGCTTATCAATATAGTGGAGATTATTTAGGTTTTTTATCTGGCTGGTTTGCTTGGTTTGAATATACAATTGTTTGCATGCTTGAAGTTACAGCAGTTGCGGTTTTTCTTGATTATTGGATGCCGGGAATACCACATTGGATTACTATAGCAGTAATTTTAGGATTGTTTTTTTTAATTAATTTATTGCAGGTTGGGATTTTTGGCGAGTTTGAGTTTTGGTTTGCTGGGATAAAAGTAGCAACAATAGTTTTAATGATTTCATTTGCAGCTTATCTAATTTTTTTTCATGCAGACACTCATGTAGCAGCTTTAGCAAATATTAATAATACTTTTTCAAATAATTTATTTGCTAATGGGAAAAGTGGTTTTTTATTTTCTATGGTTTTAGTAGTATTTTCATTTGGTGGTGTGCAGTTTTTAGGTATTGCAGCAGCAGACGCAGAAAATCCAGGTAAGACTGTACCAAAAGCAGTTAATGGGGTTATTATTCGCATTATAGTTTTTTATGTAGGAACATTTTTAGCTATAATATGTTTATATCCTTGGCAGAAATTGCATTCTAATATTAGCCCTTTTGTTGATGTATTTGATAAAGTTGGTTTTCATTTTGCAGCGCAACTAATGAGTATAGTTGTAATAACAGCGGCATTGTCAGCATTTAATAGTTGTTTATATGCTGCAGCAAGAATGATGGCTAATTTAGCTAGACATAGCAGTGCTCCAAGTATTTTAGCAAAAACTAACCAGCATAATGTACCTAAAAATGCAGTTTTATTTACTTCATTAGTTATTGTAATTACAGTTCTTATAAATTATTTATTTCCAGAAAAAGCGATTATATATTTAATTGCAATAACTACAACTTCTATAATTATTACGTGGACTACGATTTTATTATGTCACATTAGTTTTAGACAAAAAATTGCTAAAAATTTAATAAAATTTAAATTACCATTTTATCCATTATCCAATATTATTGCTTTATTATCTTTAACGTTAGTTATAATTGTAATGTTATTTATGGATGACATGAAAATGGCAGTTTACCTGATGCCTTTATGGATATTAATTGTAACTGTAATGTATTTTATTTTGAAACCTGCAATAAAAAAGAATAGAAGTTAATTTTTTAAAAAGTTTAATATGTTAGAAAACAAATTTATTATTATTGATTTTGATAGTACTTTTATTCAAGTTGAGGCTTTTGATGAATTAGCGCGTATCAGTTTAAGGGGGCATTTACAAAAAGAAGAGCGTATCAAACAAATTATAGATATTACTGCAAAAGGAATGGAGGGTGAAATAGGATTTAGAGAAAGTTTAATGCAGCGAATTAAATTGCTTCATGCAAAAAAAGAGCATTTGGAAGAGTTGATTGAATGTTTAACTAATAAAGTATCTTTGTCAATTCAAAGAAATGCTAATTTTTTAAAAGATTATACTAATCAGATTTTTATTATTTCTAATGGTTTTAAAGAATTTATTGTTCCAATAGTAACCAAATATGGAATAAAAGAGGAAAATATTTTAGCTAATACCTTTATTTATGATGTTAAAAATAATATTATTGGTTTAGATGAAAATAATGAATTAAGTAAAAATCAAGGTAAAGTTGTCGCTGTGAAAAAACTTAATCTTAATAAAGAAAATGTATACGTAATTGGTGATGGTTATACTGATTATGAAATTAAACAAGCAGGTGTTGCTAAATATTTTTATGCGTTTGTTGAAAATATTAAACGTGATTCCGTAATTAAAGTTGCTGATTTTGTGATTCCTAATTTTGATGAATTTCTTTATCAAAATAAAATACCTATATCAGTATCTTATCCTAAAAATAGAATAAAGATTTTATTATTAGAAAATATTCATCCACATGCCTATGAGCTTCTTAAACAAGAGGGTTATGATATTGAGCGAATTAAAGGAAGTTTAAGTGAAGAGCAGCTTTGTAATAAAATTAAAGATATAAGTGTTTTAGGTATTCGTTCAAAAACTTCAATAACTAAAAAAGTACTTGATTGTGCAGAGCGCTTAATAGCAGTTGGCGCATTTTGTATTGGTACTAATCAAATAAGCTTGAATTATGCAGCAGAAAAAGGCATTTGTGTATTTAATTCCCCTTATGGAAATACGCGTAGCGTTGTGGAAATGGTTATTGGAGAAATAATATTAATTTTAAGAAAAACTATTAGTAAAAATAATGATTTACATAATGGAAAATGGGATAAAAGAGCAGATAATTGTTTTGAACTTAGGGGTAAAAAATTAGGTATAGTTGGGTATGGTAATATAGGGTTACAGTTATCAGTATTAGCTGAAGCATTAGGAATGCAGGTATATTACTATGACATTATAGAAAAACTACAAGTTGGTAATGCAAAAAAATGTAATACACTAAATGAGTTATTATCTAGTGTAGATATTGTTACATTACATGTTGATGGGCGTAAGGAAAATACTAATTTGATTGCAGAGCGAGAAATTGCTTTAATGAAAGATAATAGTATACTGATAAATTTAAGTAGAGGTCATGTTATAGATATAGAGGCGTTAGTAAAAAATCTGCAAAAAGAGAAATTTCTCGGGGTGGCTATTGATGTTTTTCCTGATGAACCCAAAAATAATGATGAAGAATTTATTTCAAAATTACGTGGTTTTAAAAATGTGATTCTTACGCCTCATATTGGTGGAAGTACAGAAGAGGCCCAATTTAATATAGGTGATTTTGTTGCTAAAAGAATTATAAATTATATAAATTTAGGCGATACTACTCAAAGTGTAAACTTACCAAATGTGCAGATGCCTATATTAAATGAAGCACATAGGCTTATACATATTCATGCAAATGTGCCGGGAGTTTTAGCACAAATTAATCAATTATTTGCAAAATATGAAATTAATGTTTTATGGCAGACTTTAAAAACAAATGAGCAAGTTGGTTATTTAGTAACCGATGTTAATAAACAGTTTGATAAAAAACTTACAAATGATTTGAAAACAATTGATAAAACAATTAAGTTTAGAGTGTTATATTAAATGAGCATAGGTTATGAATAAGATCTTATGGAAGCCTTCAACTGATTTTATTAAGAAATCACAGATGGATAAATTTAGACTTTATGTTAATTCTAAACTTAAACTAAATATAAATGATTATCAAGAATTATATAGTTGGTCTATAAATGAGTTAGAGCATTTTTGGGCTACATTTTGGGATTTTGCAGATTTAATTTATACTAAAAATTATACTAAAGTATTAAAAACTGGAGATCATATAAGCCAATGTAAATGGTTTATTGATAGTAAGCTTAATTATGCAGAAAATTTATTACGTTACAAAGATGAAAAAATAGCTATAATTTTTGTTAATGAACTTGGAGTTCAGCAAGAAATTAGCTATAGTCAGTTATATGAATTAGTAGCAAAAGCAGTTCATTATTTAAAATCTCAAGGGGTAAAAAAGGGTGACAGGGTTGTTGGCTATTTACCCAATATGCCGCAAGCAATAATTTTTATGTTGGCAACGCTAGCGCATGGGGCAATATGGAGTTCAACGTCACCTGATTTTGGTGAACAAGGAGTAATTGATAGGTTTTCACAAATAGAACCTAAGGTTTTAATTACAACAGATGGTTATATTTATAATAATAAGAAAATTAGTAATGTTAGTAAAATAAAAGTTATTTTAAATGAAGTTCATACTATTAAAAATATGGTAGTTATTAATTACATTGAGCAAATGGAGGATTTATTAGACTTTAAAAATAGTATAAATTATAATCAGATAGAAAATATAAAGTTATATGATCCTTTAGAGTTTGTTCAAGTACCTTTTGATCATCCGGGGTTTATTTTATATTCATCTGGTACAACTGGTTTACCAAAAACAATTGTTCATAGAACTGGTGGAACTTTATTAACTCATATTAAAGAGCATAGGCTACATCTAGATTTAACAAGAGAAGAAGTGTTATTTTATTTTACCACTACTGGTTGGATGATGTGGAATTGGTTAGTTTCAGCCTTAGCAACCGGTTGCACTATTGTTTGCTATGATGGTTCTCCCTTTGTACCTACAAAAAATGTATTATGGAAATTAACAGAAAAATTAGGAATAACTGTATTTGGAACTAGTGCCAAATATTTATCTAGTATAGAGCAGTTTGCTGTATATCCAAAAAATTTATTTAATCTAACTAAATTAAAAATGATATTGTCAACGGGTTCAATTTTATCTGAAAATAATTTTGAGTTTATTTATAATAATATAAAAGAAGATCTTTTAACTTGTTCGATTTCAGGGGGAACCGATATTATTTCTTGTTTTGTATTAGGGAATCCAACTTTACCGGTATATAAAGGCGAATCTCAATGTAGGGGTTTAGGTTATGCGGTAGAAGCTTTTAATGAAGAGGGTAAATCTCTTATAAATGAAGAGGGTGAATTAGTTTGTACAAAACCATTTCCTTCAATGCCTTTAGGATTTTGGCAAGATAAAAGCAATGAGAAATTTATAAATGCTTATTTTAGTGTTTATAATAATGTATGGTATCATGGAGACTATATAATTATTTATCCAAATGGAGGAGTTAAAATATTAGGCAGAAGTGATACTACTTTAAAGCCCCAAGGTGTGAGGATAGGGACTGGTGAAATTTATCAAGCATTGGAAGGTATAGAGGAGGTAGTAGATAGCTTAGTAGTGGGGCAAATGATAAATAATGATGAACGTATAATTTTATTTGTGCAGTTATTTAATAAGGTAAAACTTCAACCAGAATTGGTATATAAAATTAAAAATAAGATTAAGATGCAGTGTTCTCCACGGCATATTCCTGCAAAAATAATTGATATTGAAGATATACCGTATACTATAAATAATAAAAAAGTTGAATTGGCAGTTAAAAGTATAATTAATGGTAGGGAAGTAAAAAATTTAAATGTGCTTAGAAACCCCGAATCTTTAAAACTATACCATAATTTAAAAGAGTTAGAAAATTAAAATTTCGGGTTTTAAAAATTAAATGATTTGCAGTTTAATATGAAATTCTATTATAATACCTATAATTTTGTTTAGGAGCTTGTCATGTTTAAAAAGATATATACTCCGGTTGATAATTCAGATATTTCAGATAAAGTAGTTCAAGAAGCTATTGATTTAGCTAAAGCAAATGGTTCACAGTTAAGAATAGCTCATGTTGTGAATTTAGAACAAATCACTTTTGGTATTGAAATGGTTGGAGTAGCTGAATTAAAAGATACTTTAATTGGTATTGCTAATAAACTAATTGATCATATTAAAGTAATATTAAAATCAAAGGGTATGGAAAATGCAGAAGTAGTTTTATTAGAAAACTATGGTGCTGATTTAGCGTCTTTAATTGCAGATGATGCTAAAGAATGGGGGGCGGATTTATTTGTTTTGGGTTCTCATCACTTAGGTTCATTTTCTCATTTTATAACAGGTGGAGTGGCAGAAGATATTGCACATGATACTGAAATACCGATATTAATTATTACTAAGCATAAGCAAGATTTATAATAGATGTATTTAATCACTCTATAATTAAATGAATTAGGGTAGCTTAGCTACCCTTTCTTATTAAAAAAGAATTATTTTATGTCTAAACTTACTTTTACTAATCATTCTCGTAAATTTGATGATTTAACTTATATTTATCCAGTTTTATCTAGGCGTAGTCAAGGGATATCATTAGGCATAAATTTAAATGTTAATAATGCTTGTAATTGGCGATGTATTTATTGTCAAGTGGAAAATTTGGTTCGTGGTAAACCAGAGGAAATTAATCTTAAAAAATTAGAATTAGAATTAGATTATATGTTAAATAAGATTATTAATGAGGATTTTATTAAAAATGTGTCGCCTGACTCTTTACAGAGGTTTAATGATATTTCAATTTCAGGAAATGGTGAACCAACTTTATCAAAACAGTTTTTACAAGTAGTAGAAATAATTGCAAAATTAAGACAAAAATATAATTTGGAAAATAAAGTAAAAACGATTTTAATAACTAATGGAAGTGAGATTGAAAGAAAAGATATTCTTTTAGCTCTTCAAACTTTAAATCTAAATAATGGTGAAATATGGTTTAAAGTGGATTGTGTTTCTGAAATTGGGATGCAAAGAATTAATCAAGTAAATTTGTCACTAGAAGGTGTAATAAAAAGATTAAGGTTAGCATCAGGTATTTGTAAGACATATATACAAACATGTCTTTTTAAAACAAATAAAGAAGATCCAGATAAAAATGAAATAGAATTATATTTAGATTTTTTATCACAAGTTAAAAATAGTATTGCAGGTGTTCTTTTATATTCTATTGCACGCCCTCCGGCACTTATTGAGGGCAAGATGTTATCTAAGGTTAGTGAGCAATATTTAGAAAGTATTGCTCTTAGAATTGCTAAGATGGGTATAAATGTTAAATTTTATGAATGATAGTTTTAACTGGAAAAAATTAAATGAAAATAGCTTCTTGGAATGTAAATTCGCTAAAAGTAAGATTGCCACAAGTTTTAGATTGGCTAAAATATTCGCAATGTGATGTATTAGCATTGCAGGAATTAAAGATAGACAATGATAATTTTCCTAAAGAAGAATTTAATTCACATGGTTACTATTTTGCTTTTAATGGGCAGAAAACTTATAATGGTGTTGCCATAATTTCTAAGTTTCCTCTAAATAACATAGAATATGATATTCCTGGGTTTATTGATCCACAAAAAAGAGTGATTAGTGCGACAATAAATGAGGTTAGAATTGTTTGTGTATATGTTGTTAATGGTGAATCATTAACAAGTGATAAGTTTACTTATAAGATGACTTGGCTAGATAAATTATACAATTTTTTGCGTAATGAAATAGAGGCAAACTCTAAACTTGTGGTTTTAGGCGATTTTAATGTTGCGCCAAAAGACATAGATGTTTATAATCCGATAGTTTGGCAAAACCAAGTTTTGTGTTCTATACCTGAACGGGAAAGCTTTGATAAACTTTTAAGTTTGGGATTAGTAGATAGTTTTAGAGTAGTTAATACGGATAAGGGTGCGTATACATGGTGGGATTATAGAAGTTTTGCATTTAAGCGAAAAATGGGTTTAAGGATTGATCATATTTTAGTAACTAAACCATTAGTCCCTGAAATTATAAATTGTGAAATTGATATAATGCCAAGAAAACATGAAAGACCTTCGGATCATGCACCAATAATATTAACATTGCGAGGTTAAAGCATTTATATAGTATGCGCAGTGTTATAATTATGAGTTAAATATATAAAAAGGAAAAAAAATGGCGAAAATTTTAGCTACAGAAATTCGCGTAGGTCACTTGCTTGAATGGGAAAAAAAACTATGGAAAGTTTTAAAATGTTATCATGTGCACGTTGGTGGCAGAGGTGGTGCATATATGCAGGTAGAAATGAAAAATATTGAACAAGGCACAAAAGTAAACCAAAGGTTTAGGACTGATGAAAAAGTGGATAAGGCATATGTTGAGTCTAGAGAAATGGATTATTTATATAATGACGGTGAAAACTATATATTTATGGATAACGCTACATTTGAGCAATTGAGTGTTCCTGCAGATTCTTTAGAGGGACAAACTGGTTATTTAATTCCTAATACGGTTGTGCAAATAAATTTTCATAATGAGAGATTAATAGGAGTGCAATTACCGCAAGCAGTAATTTTAGAGGTGATTGAAGCTGATCCCAGCATTAAAGGAGCTACAGTTACAACATCTTTTAAACCAGCAATTTTAGAAACCGGTATTCAAGTGCAGGTGCCACCCTTTATTGAGAAAGGCGAGAAGATAAAAGTAAATACAGATACAGGTGAATATATGGAACGAGCATAACTAATATTTTAAAAATAAATTTAAGAAGTAAAAAAAATGACTAAATATATTTTTATAACGGGTGGTGTAGTGTCAAGTCTAGGTAAAGGAATATCGGCAGCATCAATAGCTGCTATTCTTGAATCTAGAGGGTTAAAAGTGACTATGCTTAAATTAGATCCTTATATAAATGTTGATCCGGGAACAATGAGTCCCTTTCAGCATGGAGAAGTATTTGTAACAGAAGATGGTGCAGAAACGGATTTAGATCTTGGTCATTATGAAAGATTTATTTCTACTAAAATGCATAAAATAAATAATTTTACTACTGGGCAGGTTTATGAGTCTGTTATAAAAAAAGAACGTAGAGGAGATTATTTAGGAAAAACAGTACAAGTTATTCCGCATATTACTGATGAAATAAAAACTAAAATTAAAACTGCAGCGAAAGATTTTGATGTAGCATTAGTTGAAGTAGGTGGCACAGTTGGTGATATAGAGTCGCTACCATTTTTAGAAGCAATTCGTCAATTAAGAAATGAATTAGGTAGAAGTAAAACTTGTTATATTCATTTAACATTAGTTCCATATTTACCTGGTGCTGGTGAAATAAAGACTAAACCAACGCAGCATTCGGTTAAGGAATTAAGGGAAATCGGTATTCAACCAGATATTTTGTTATGTAGAATGGATAGACCATTGCCACTTTCAGATAAACAAAAAATTGCGTTATTTTGTAATGTGGAAGAAAATGCAGTTGTAGCTTGTTATGATGTGATTAGTATATATAAAGTTCCTAGAATGTTGCATGATCAAGGAATTGATAATATTATCTGTGAAAATTTGCACCTAGATGTTAAAGTAGCGAATTTATCTGTTTGGGATAATATTGTAGAGGCAATTGAACAGCCGCTACATACTGTAGATATTGCATTTGTTGGTAAATATGTTGAATTGATTGAGTCTTATAAATCTTTAAATGAAGCTTTAATTCATGCAGGTATTCATACTAAGACAAAAGTACGCATTCATTATGTTGATGCAGAAACAATAGAGAATGGGGATTATAGCCTTTTAGAAAAAGTAGATGCAATTTTAGTTCCAGGTGGTTTTGGTAAGCGTGGTGTTGAAGGAAAAATATTAGCAGTGCAGTTTGCTCGAGAAAAAAATATTCCTTATTTAGGGATATGTTTAGGTATGCAAATTGCTATAGTAGAATTTGCACGCAATATTGTTGGGCTTGCTGGCGCTAACTCTACGGAGTTTAACAAAGATACCCCGTATCCTGTAGTCGCAATGATTAATGAATGGGAAGATAAAGACGGTATAATAGAAAAGCGTGATGAAAATTCCGATTTAGGTGGTACTATGCGTTTAGGAGCTCAGGAATGTAAATTATTAGTTAATTCGTTAGCTCATGAAGTTTATGCTACAGACACAATTTTTGAGCGTCATAGGCATAGGTATGAGGTAAATAATAATTTTATTGAACAATTGAAACAAAATGGTTTGGTAGTGAGTGGAGTATCTACAGGTAAAGAAGGATTAGTTGAAATTATTGAATTACCTGAGCATCAATGGTTTTTTGCTTGTCAATTTCATCCTGAATTTACCTCAAATCCTAAAACTGGGCATCCATTATTTATTTCATATGTAAATGCAGCATTGAATAATCGTAAGCGAAGGAAATTTTAAAATGATAACAAATTGGAGATTATTTGATTTTGAAATTGGTTTAGAAAAACCGTTATTTTTAATTGCCGGGCCATGTGTTATTGAATCAAAACAATTGGCTATTGATACTGCAGGATATTTAAAAGATATAACAGATAAATTAAAAATTCCATTTATTTATAAATCTAGTTATGATAAGGCTAATCGTAGTTCAGATAAAACTTTTAGAGGTCTTGGAGTGGATGAGGGGTTACGAATATTATCTGAAGTTAAATCACAATTAGGAGTAAAAGTATTAACTGATATACATGAAGAATCACAGATAGATCAGGTGGCAGATGTTGTTGATATATTACAAACCCCCGCGTTTTTATGTCGGCAGACTAATTTTATAAAAAAAGTAGCAAAATCAGGTAAAGTAGTTAATATTAAAAAGGGGCAGTTTCTAGCTCCTTGGGATATGAAAAATGTTACGGATAAAGCATTAAATGTTGAAGGACATGGATTAATTATGGCATGCGAAAGAGGAGTTAGTTTTGGTTATAATAATTTAGTTTCTGATATGCGTTCATTAGTGATAATGCGAAATACAAATTGTCCAGTAGTTTTTGATGCAACTCATTCTGTGCAGCTTCCCGGAGGTCAGGGAAATAGTTCTGGGGGGCAGAGAGAGTTTGTGCCAACATTAGCTAAAGCAGCAGTGGCAGTTGGCATTAGTGGAATTTTTATGGAAACCCATCCTAATCCAGATGAAGCTTTATCTGATGGACCTAATTCATTCCCCATGGGTAATATGGAAGATTTCTTATTAGAAATTACAGCAATAGATAAATTAGTAAAAAAGATTAAATAAGGGTAGTAATTAAAAATGCACTATAATGTTATTGTATATGTATTAGTAATTGATTTTTTAGCTATATTAAGTCCAGGTCCAGATTTTTTTATGGTTTTAAAGAATTCATTAACTAATTCATTAAGGGCTGGTTTTTTTACTACTTTGGGAATATCAATTGGTAGTACGATAATGTTTTTCCTAGGGATTTTTGGCATTGGTATAATTGTTGCTAGTAGTAAATTTTTATTTACTTTAGTTAAAGTTTCAGGGGCTGTATATTTATGTTATTTAGCTTTAAAATCATTATTTGCAAAAGTTTATATTAAAGAACCGCAACTAGTCTATTCAAATATTAACACTTTTAAATTAAAAGATAAAGAGTTTTTTAAGATAGGGTTAATTTGTAATTTAACAAATCCAAAAGCTTTTATGTTTATTGTTTCATTATCTACTTATGTTAATCAACATGGTAATGCATTTAAAGATGGTATAGTAATCATTTTAGTTAGCTTTATTGCAACTGCATCATGGTTTATATTGGTATCATATATTTTTGGTAATATTAGAGTTAGAAGATTTTTTTACAAAAGACAAAGGATTATAAATATTATTTTTGGTATACTTTTATTATATGTAGCATTTGGAATTATATTTTTGTAATAAATAATTTTTTTAGAGGTTTGTAATGTCAGAGATTATTGATGTTCATGCAAGAGAAATATTAGATTCAAGAGGGTTTCCCACTGTTGAAGTAGATATTGTTTTAGATTCAGGTGTAATAGGTAGAGCATCAGTTCCATCAGGTGCATCTACAGGCACAAAAGAAGCACTGGAATTACGAGATGGTGATAAAAATCGCTATAATGGAAAAGGTGTATTAAAAGCTGTTAAAAATGTTAATGAAACTATAAAAGAGAAAATTATTGGATTGGACGCGTTTGAGCAAACTAATATAGATGAAACTCTAATAGAGTTAGATGGGACTGACAATAAAGCAAATTTGGGTGCAAATGCTACTTTAGCGGTATCAATTGCAGTAGCTAAAGCAGTTAGTAAAGAATTACAAATTCCTTTTTATCGCTATATAGGTGGAGTTGGTAAAAAAATATTGCCTGTACCAATGATGAACGTTATTAATGGAGGGAAACATGCCAATAATAATTTGGATATTCAAGAATTTATGATATTACCAGTTGGGGCACCATCATTTAGAGAGGCTCTACGCTATGGAGTAGAAATATTTCAGGCTTTAAAATTAATATGTAGTGAAAAAGGTTATTCAACTTCAGTAGGTGATGAAGGTGGCTTTGCGCCTAATTTATCTACTAATGAGGAAGCATTAAAACTTATTCTAGAGGCAATAGATAAAGTAGGATATACAGCTGGAAAAGAGATAATGTTGGGATTAGATTGTGCGGCATCTGAATTTTATAAAAACGGAAAATATAATTTAGGAGCTGAAAAGTTGCAGTTAAATTCAGAAGAGTTTGCAGATTATTTGGATAATTTAGCAAATAATTATCCAATTATTTCTATTGAAGATGGAATGAGTGAGGATGATGAAGATGGTTGGATAAATTTAACAAAAAAATTAGGTGATAAATTACAATTGGTTGGCGATGATATTTTTGTAACTAATCCAAAGATATTAGCTCAAGGCATTAAATTAGGTATAGCAAATTCACTTTTAGTAAAAATTAATCAAATAGGAACTTTAACTGAAACAGTTGAAGCAGTTGAAATGGCTAAAAGTGCTGGTTATACTACAGTAATGTCACACAGGTCAGGAGAAACAGAGAGTCATGTTATTGCAGATTTAGCTGTAGGTTTAAACTGTGGGCAAATTAAAACCGGTTCATTATCTAGATCAGATCGTATTAGTAAATATAATCAATTACTCCGCTTAGAAGAAATGCTAGGAAAAAGTGCCATTTATCTAGGAAAAAATGCATTTTTATAATATATCTTTTATAATAATATAGGGCTTTATATTTAATATAAAGCCCTATATTATATCTCTAATTAAAAACTTTAATAAAAACAAATCTATAATAGTAAAAATTAACTATTTACAGTTATTGTTTTGTAGCTATATAATAGGATTGTAAGATATTAATAGAGGGAATATAATGAATGGCAGCGTTTTTTCAATAAAAAATAATAGTCAATTAAATAATCAAAATAATATTAAACAAGAAAAGATTTTAGATAAGATTAAAAAAATTAGAGATTTTATTAAATATTCTTGCAATTTAACTAATGAAAAAAATATTAAAGATTTTATAAATAAGCAAATAAAAGATGATGAAATTCTTAATAAAAACTCAAGTATATTTAGAGTTACAAATACTCGCAGTCAGACTTACTTATATATAATATTTTATACTTTAGTAAAGGATAATAATTTAGATATTAATTATAATGATTTTATAAATTTTTATAAAAAATACGGCATAGAATTAAATACTAGAAGGGTAAATGTTTATTTTGAAGAAATGATAAATGATGCTAAAAAAAATAATAAATATGATCTTAATTTAATAAAAAGGAATACTTTATTAAGTTACCCTAATAATAAACTTTTTATGAAAATCTCTGAAATTAAAGAGGATAACAAGAAAAAAAATAAATTTAAAGAAAAATTTGATATTTATAAAAGTGAATTATTTAGCATTCTTACAGCAGCAAAAGTTACTGAATTAATAAGTAAAAAACAATTTGATATATTTTATGATCCAAAAATTAATAATGGTATTAAATTTGCTATTAATGAAAAAATAATAACACCAGATATTTTAGAGAGTTTGAATTATGATCAATTGAAAATTTTGAATAAAGAATTTTTTAATTTAATAAAAAATGACAGATTTAATTTTATTGAATTGATAGAAAATTTAAACAGGACAAGTTGGTTATTATTACTAGAGTTTAAAGAATATAAGAAAAAGATTATGGCTAGTAAAAAGTTATCTGCAGATGAAATAATAAAACAATTTGATGACTTTAAAGATGATGATAAAGTTAAAATTTATTTGTCTAACTATTCGCAGAAAATAACATTTGATGAGTTTAAAGAAATCGTGGGAGAGTTAGATGAAGATAAAATTAAATTATTAAATGAAAAAATAATTAAACTACAAAAGGATGAAATTGAATTATTTAAGAAATATGATATTCAAACTTTAAAACTATTTTTTGTACAAGGTAAGCATTTATTGCTTAAAAAAGACATTTTTGACTGTGAAAGCTTTTTAAAACTTTCACAGAGTGAAAAAGAAGCCTTATTAAAAATTTTATCTATTGATTCAAGTTTTGAAAATGATTTAATAAAAGATGAAGATAATAGTTTTAGAAAGTCTGTTAGCTCTATTGAAACTAAAGGCTCAGATAATGAAAGTAGTGATACATTAAAAGAGAAATTAATAATGCTGATTCATTCTCATAAAAATTTATATAATCAAATTAATAGTTTGAGTAAAATTAAAGGGGTTTCAGTAAGGTTTATTATAGAAAATTTTGAAACAATAGAACCAAATGCTAATTTTTTAATTAAAGCTAATGATGAATTAAACAATAATTTAAAAATGAATATAGATTTTAATACATTAATAAAAATGAATGAAGTACAGTTAGAGATTATTAAAAATGAAGAATTTATTAAAAATATTTCTGAAATTTTTATGGTTAGAATTTCTGATAGATTATTAAGAAACTTATTGGGATATCCATCTAATAAATTAAAATTATTATTTGATTTTTTAAAAATAGATATAATAGATAAGAAAAAGATTTTTTCTGGGTATAGTTTAGAGGGTTTATTAACACTTAAAGATGAGGAATTAGAACTATTATTTTCTAGATATTCACAAGATCTTTATAAATATTATGAAATTAATGCAAAAGAAATAATTAATTTATTTGATAAACATAAAATAGCTTTTAATAATTGGAAACAAAATAATTATATTATACCATTCCTTTTTGCTATAGATAAGCAAATGTCGCCTAATGGCGTAAATTATAATGGTAGTATTTTATTTAGGTTATTAAATAATGATGATGAAAAAACAAATTTACTTACTAGTAAAAATGGTGAAGCATATTGGTTAGATTATCTGGCTCAAGACACTGATAGGTTTTTTAAATTATTAAAATTTAGTAATGAAAAACTATCTTTATTATTTTCAAAAACTAATATTGAATTTTGGGAGAATTTTTCTAAGCGTAATTTAAATAAAAGGGCTGTTGAAACTAAAAGAGTTTTTGAGAATTTAGATAAAAATAAATTAGAGTTATTTATAAATAATAAATATGTTTTTCAAGTTTTTAAAAATATTATGTATAATTGTAGTGTCGATGAAAGTTTATTATTTAAACTGGATCTTCCAAAACTCAGATTAATTGCTTCTCAAGAAGGTAATGATTATATTTTTAAAACACATATTTATAGAAAGCAGGATAAATTTGAAGAGTTGTGTAAATTAGAGCATCAAACTATTAAAAATTTATTTAATCTAAATATTATAAATGTGTTAAATTGCGGTTTTGATCATGATTTTTTTATTAAGCTTTCTTCGCAGAAAATTGAAGTTTTTGCTAAAAAAGTTTTTGTTGAACATATAAACGCATTTAAAAATGAGTTACTGATAAATGATATTAAATCTATATTTAATGATGATAAAGAAATTGATATTGAATTACTTAATTTAATTACAAGTGAAAATGCAATTAAATTATATGAAAAAGGATTAACTTCAATAAAAGAATTAGCATATTTAAAAAATGATTTTAAAAAACTTAATTCTATTAAATCATTATCAGAAAGAAAAGAAAAACTAACTTTAATATTAAATGAAGAAAATTTTAATGAGTTATGTATGAAATTTGAAAAAAATAAGAATATTAAAGTGCATGATATAAGTACTAAATCTTTAAAATTGTTTAATGAATTATTAAATAATGAGCGGCAAACGAGAGAAAGTGAAGAAAAGGCTATTCGTCAAGAAGCAGAATTTAAAGAAGAAATGAGTTGTATATTTGATCAAACATTTCTAAATAACTAAATTTTTAAAAAGAGTATTGTTCAAGAATATTTTGTAACTCTAATAATTTGCCGTGAAAGAAATGATCAGTATTAGGTAGCCATATAACTGGTTGCTTATTAGTTCGAGCCCAATCTAGCACGGCAGTTAATTCAACAACATCATCATTTTCCCCATGCATTACTATGGTTTTATTATAATTAGAAATAACTACCTTATATCTAGTGACTGCTGGAGCTATTAGAATTAATTTTTTGTAATCAATCTCAGAGGCTAATTGGCTAGCTATAGAAGTACCAAAGGAAAACCCTGCTAATACTATGGGTAAGTTTGGGTAAAGAGTGCGCAAGTGTTTATATATAGCTATTGCATCATCAACTTCGCCTATTCCATTATCATGTTTGCCCTCACTTAAACCCACTCCGCGTAGGTTTGGGCAATAGCAAATATAACTCTTTTTATTAAGGGTAGTTGCTATGGTTTTTACTATTTTATTAGTATAGTTTCCTCCAGCATTAGGGTCAGGATGAAAAATAATAGCAATTCCATTAATATTTTCTGAACTAGGTTTTAATTCTAAACAGTCTAATTTACCACTGGGACCATTAATAAAAAATTGGGTTGCATTTTTAGGAACCAAAAGTAATTTACTCATTAGATTGTTCCTTCATGGGTATTTTAGGTATTTTAATGACTTTACGAGCTGATAAGCCAAATAAATTATCTAATGTTTGGCGAAATTCATCTTCAGTTAAAGTAATTATATTGTTATTATTATACATGTTTTCAAGGTTTAGAGTAGGACTTTTAATATATTCTGTAATTTTAATTAGTTCTATATTATCATTAATATTATAGTTATTATGAATAAAATCTATAATTAAAGCAAGTTCTTGAATTTCTTGAGAATAAAAATTAATATTTTCTGGTAACTTGTAATTAATAACCCAAGAGATATTATGGAGTGCGTGGCGTATAATTATTTCTACTAGATTAATTTTAATAATATTTTCTTTTACTGGTAGTTGAGGGTTATTTTTCCATTGGTTATTATAAAAAGCATAACGAGAACGGTTATTCAAAATACTTTCTAAGACATTAGGTTCAAGTTCGACAATTTTTGCTAATTGCTTTTTAAGTATTACTTGTAGGGCTATTGCTTTTGTTTGTTCTAAAAATGGTTTTGCTAAGCTAATTAACCTTGCTTTTCCCTCTTCAGTATTAATATTAACTTCAGAAGATAATTGGTTTAATAAAAAACTAGAGAGAGGAACAGAGTTATTATTTAATTGATTTATAAATTCATTAACTCCTTTATTGCGAATAAAGCTATCAGGATCATGTTCCTTTGGCAGAAATAAGAAATAGCCAGCTTTAGTATCTGTGATATTAGCTATTGAGCGTTCTAACGCCCGCCAGGCAGCTTTTCGACCCGCATTATCTCCATCAAAAGCGTAATAAATATTATCACATAAACGAAATAGCTTTTTAATATGTTCATCAGTAATAGCAGTACCCATTGTTGCTACTACATTATTAATACCAAATTGATTTAGCGCAATTACATCCATATATCCTTCAACTATTATTACTTGATTTTTATTACGGATAGATTTTTGGGCTTCAAATAAACCATACAATTCTTGAGACTTATTAAATAAAATTGTTTCAGGGGAGTTAAGATATTTAGGTTCACTCTTAGTAATAACTCTACCACCAAAAGCAATTACATCACCTTTTGTATTACGAATAGGAAAGATAATGCGACCTCTGAATCTATCATAAATTTTATTATTAGCCTCATTTTTAATTACTAACCCACTATCTATTAAAAATTGGTTTTTAGCATAATCGGGAAATAACTTTTCCAGTAAGTTAAAATCATTAGGAGCAAAACCAAGAAGAAATTGATTAATTACTTCATTAGTTAAACCTCTATTAAGTAAATAGTTTTTAGCTATATTAGAATTTACAAGATTATTGCGAAAAAACTGAACTGTTTTGTTGATAGTATCTTTAAGAGTGGCTTTATGTTCTTTTTTTTGCTGCAATTCTTTAGGTGTAAAAGTTTCATTAGATTCTGGAATATGAACCCCATAAGTATCGGCTAGAATTTTGATAGCATCAATAAAATCTACACCGTTAAACTTCATTACAAAGGAAATTACATCTCCAGATTCTTCACAGCCAAAACAATGAAAAAATTGTTTAATGCTATTAACAGAAAATGAAGGTGTTTTTTCTTTATGAAAAGGGCAACAAGCTAAATAGTTGTGTCCTGAACGTTTAAGTTTGATACTTTTGCTAACAACATCAATTATATCAGCTCGAGAAATAATTTCATCAATAATACTTTGATTAATCAGCATAATATTTTGATTCTAATTAAAACAATAGTTATGTAAGAATACGGTTTTTTATTTCATTGTTTCTAATTTGTTTGGCAAGTTTATCAACTAAACCATTAATAAATTTATAAGAATCTTCAGCTCCATAAAGTTTAGCTAGTTCTACAGCTTCATCAATAATAACTGTTGAAGGAACACTTATATTATTCGCTAATTCAATGGCAGCAATTACTAAAATTATCTGTTCAAGTAAATTAATCTCTGATAATTTACGAGTATTTAGAAAATTTGTATACAAATTTAACATTTTATCAAATTGATTAACACCTTGTTCTAATAAAAAATGCAATAATTCTTGATCAGCTTTAAGATAAAGAGGATGTCCATTGCTACTTAAATAACGCTCAATTTCAATTGCGGGGCTACAATTTAATTTAAAATAATATAATCCTTGAACAGCAATACTTCTAGCTAAATGTCGTGGAGATTTTTTATTTTTAATTATTTTTCCTATTTTACTCATTATATTAATTTCTTTTAATAAATAAACTATTTATATTTGCATTAGATTGATTAATTAAATCAATTAAACTAATATTATATTTATTAGCTACAATTTGTGCATATAAAAATAAATCTTCTACCCTAGATTTTTTTTTATTAAAAGCAGCCATAAAAGGCGCATCACTTTCTAATGCAATTTTATTAAGGGCGATAGAGTTAATGCATTGATTAATTTGAGTATTTTTTGCTATCAGACCACCAATACCAAGAATTAAACCTAGATCAGTTAATTGTTTTGCAATTTTAGAATTTGCATTAAATGCATGAATTATCCCTTTAGCAATTTTATATTTTTTTAAGATAGTGATTATATCATTATACGCATGGACACAATGAATAACTACAGGTAAATTAAATTTTCTAGCAATTAATAATTGACAAATAAAATATTCTTTTTGCTTATCTTGATTTGGTTTTAAGTAATCAAGTCCTATTTCTCCAATAAAATCTGGCTGATATTTATTTATAGCATCAATAAGATCTTTTTTAAATATTTCAATTTCAGAATAATTTTCAATATACCATGGGTGGAGACCAAAACCAACTTTATATGCAATATGATTTTTACGAATATTATTTAATTCAACAGTTTCTTTTAAAGTTATTGCCGGTATTAAAGCACAAATATTATGCTCTTTCAAATTAGAAATATATTCAAGATGACAGTGTGAATCATAAATAAACATTTATTTTTCCAATTTTTTTTTAATGCAAGTTAAATATAAATTAATATCTAGTAATGTTTTATTTTTTTCAGCCTGCCAAAGCATTTCCCCTAAACATTCCATTAATTCATGTTGAGCATTGTGAGGTTTACATTTAATTAATAATTTATTATAAAGCTCAATAATACCTGTAGGCTGATTAATCGATAATTGTTCAATTATTGACATGTGCATACTAAGATGGAGAAATGGGTTTGTTTCTCCCATTTCTGGAAGCCATTGAAATTGTAAGTATTTTCCTCTATTTTCTAATATATAATGATATTCGGGATGTTCAAGAATAATTTTATAAGCAATTTTTTCTAATTCGGATAAAGGTTGTTTTAATAAAGATTTAGCATATATATCAAAAAAGAAATTACGAACATCATTTAAACTAGGATTAAACATTTGCATTGCCATTAAATTTTGATAAATATTAAATCCCAAACATTATGCCCTAAGTTTATGCCACGCTCTTCAAATTTAGTTAAAGGGCGATAATCTGGTTTTTGAATAAATCCTTGAGATTTATCTTTATTAACCAATTTTAAGTTATTAGTTAATTTGTTAAGTATCCAATGTGCATAATCTTCCCAATCAGTAGCTAAATGAATAAAACCTCCATTAATTAATTTATTACATAATAAATCTACAAATTCAGTTTGAATTATTCTTCGCTTATGATGTCTTTTTTTTGGCCATGGATCCGGAAAAAAAATATGAA
>JACCDN011182346.1_pt1 | contig 31926 bp, 35 predicted proteins | sample 7441691 | NCBI WGS metagenome assembly JACCDN01 (sample SAMN15323439, study PRJNA562643) | freshwater metagenome | isolation source: river surface water | place: USA:Blue River Watershed | collected 2017-08-16
AAATTATTAACTTCAATCGTACTCATCGCACTGCCAGTAGTACCACCATTGCTTAAAACAGAAATCTCTACCCCAGCATATCCACATTTACTTAGAGTCGAATTTTTAAATATAATATTCGACATTGTCTGCGAAGAAGAATAAGTTTGAGGCGAAAGACATGAATCAAAAATTTCAGAAACTGTAACATTTTGAACAGTTCCGTTACTTGAACTGTTCCCATACTCAATTCCATTTCCCGCATAAACTGAACCAATTGTTGCACCACCCGTTTTAGTAACGGTTGAGTCACTTACATTACAGCTACTGCAATTTTTAAATTCAATTCCATGGAGAGAAAACCGGGTTAAAGAAATTCCTTCAATCGTTATACTTGATTTACTACTTGCAGTTATTCCATTTAATAATCGACTATACCTAAACACATCAGATGTTGGACTAGAAGTGCTTTTTAAATATAATGTTCCATTTGAATTATCGTAAGTATAAGAATTAGTACTCGCAGAGGACAAAGTGGTAGAGGCATTGGTCGACCATGCTACAAAAGTTAACATTTCTCCATTGCGAGAAAGATTACCTAATTTTTCTGAGTTCGTTATACCAGTAACATAGCTGTAAATATTACTTCCTTCCGCAGACCAACCAGTGACAAGGGCCGAACCATCAAAGATTGGAGCATTACCTGAATCATAGGCCTTAAGTGAGATTCCAGAATTTGGAACAGTTAAATTTTCATACCAAGTTTCACCTTTTTTAAAATAGATAATAGAGCCCGATGCAAAGCTTGAATTGGCAACTTTACTTAAGGTTTTCCACGGTAAACAAGAAGTTGTTCCCGTATTTGAATCATCACCGTTTGTAGCATCAACAAAATAACCAGATGAAAGGCAAGTTTTTGATGAGACTGTACTTGAAGAGTTTTTATTTTTGTTACATCCAATAACAATTAAATGGAAAAAGATGATTATAAAAAAAAAATTGAATTTTAATTTCATAATTCCTATCTTTTATTTTTACTAATTCCCAAATGAAGTCAAAGCACTTTTAAATGTTTCACGGTAAACTGAATATTGATCAGCGATTTTGCAGGTATTAAATCTTTCACGTGTACGCTCCACACCTACAAGGTTACTGTTGCCAACTTGAATGGCATTTGTATATATGCTATTATTTTCTGCATACTGAAGTGAGTATTCGCCTTTTGAGTTGCGATTATAGCGACTCATTTCATAAGCATCAAAAGTATCTCCAGCATTTTTAATGGTTTTAAAAACGAAGATATATTTATATTCGCCTTCAAAAACCGAATTGCTTACCTTTTTTGTGTCATCAAAAAATGCTTTACAGTATGCTGAGATGGGAAAACTTGCATCGGTAATGACCTCTTGGAAATTATCAGTTCTAGCTGTTGTCCGATATTCCATATCTGTTGAGTTAGAGTTATCCAGAACTGCTTTAAAATCCCCAAGATTGGTAAAATTACTTGTTGTGCATGATTTTGACTCTGCAGACAAGAGTAATTTATGTTCTTGATTTGTAAGTGTCTCAAAGCGCACTCTTTTTACTTTTATTGCATTACAAATTCTTTTGCCGATAGATATTTCATCATCAGATAAACCTCTAGTCTCCATCGCCTGCATTCCAGGGAATGCTTTTGTCAGATCATATACAGGCTTATGCTTATCAGAAAGTTTGCATCCTTGTATGATAACGATAGCGAATAAAGTGAGAAGAGTTAAAGTTTTTTTCATCAAATACCGTCCTATTTAAACCCTGATTGATATATTTTTAAAAATTCCCCCAATCACATTGTAAACACACTAATCCTAACTCGCGCCATCTTTTAACCACCGAAGCACGATCATCAATAACAAACCTTACATCAAACTTTCCTTTGAGATGTTTTTTATAAAGTTCTTCTTTTATATCTGCATCCTCTCTGAAGTCATTAAAAGGACGCATATAAAGATCGTTATACTTAATATGGTGCCGCTTCAGCCAATCTTCTGTCAAATGACGATAGTCTTCGCCACGCCCGGTAATAAAATAGACTTCCACATCTTTGGCCTGCATCGCTTCAATTATTTCCTGGCACCAATAGTTGACCTTATCACTCGCCATTCTTTCATTGAAATTTTTCCAATCAATAGGAACCTTGCGTACAAATTCCACACGGTGATCAACATCGCACAACGTCCCGTCCAAATCAACAATGATGGCCTTCTTTAAACCTGCCATTAAAATCTCCAAAAGCGATTAAACTCTTCGCGGTGGATATAGGCCAAGATAATCGACATAATAAAATTTGCAGCGCCTAAAAATAAAATAATCGAGCTCAAATGTATCTTCATAGAAAAAAGCACCATAAGAACTATCGAGATGATCACCATAAAAATCGCATTCCAAATATTATTACCGGCAATTAGCCGCGAGAGGGCTTCTGGTCTTGCTAATTTTTGAATCATCGTAAATTGCGGAACAGTAAATATCCCACCAAGGCCCGCGATCATAAAAAGATCAAAGAGCGTTCTAGTTCCCCCATCTAGTTGCAAAAAGTCTTGCACCCCAAATTGCGGTGAAGTGAAAATAAAAGTTTTGCTTAAAACTTTTTTTGCAACATAAGCCAAATCAAAAATAAATAGACTCATGACAAATAAAGCAATGGGGATAATCCAAAGATTAATTTTTCCCTTCGATATTTTTTCTAAAATAAAAGGACCGCAGCCCATTCCTAAAACAAAGACAGAAAGAAATAGCGTCGCCACTTCTTCTTTCGCGCTAAAGACAACTTTAGCGATCAGAGGAATAATGGTAAGAATGGCAGTACCTAGTAACCAAAACCATGAGATACCAATAATAAAGCTAAAAATATCTTTCTCTTTCATGGTAAGTCTCAAAACTTTTTTGGTTAATTGAAATCCGGCACTCTCCAGCGCCAACTCGCGATCAATAACTTCGACTGGTTCTAAGTACATCGTGCCCTTAAGGCCAATAGCGGCAACGGCAATCAAGGCAAAAATTAAAGGAAGAAGAGAGCTAAAACTACTTAAAACTCCGCCCAGAATTGTTCCGAGTAGAATCGCTACAAATGTCCCTGTACTTACCCACGCATTTGCCTTTAATAAATTTTCTTCATCTACGTAATGAGGTATTAAGCTATATTTAATCGGTCCAAAAAAAGCAGAATGGACTCCCATTCCAAATAGGCATAAAAGCAACAATCCAAAAGCATCAAAATAAAATCCAATAGCAGCAATGGCCATAATCGCCACTTCTGCAATCTTCACTAATTTGGCGATTTGAACTTTTTGATAACGATCGGCCAAAACCCCGGCAAATGATGAAAAGATAAAAAACGGTAAAATAAAAAGACCTGCCGAAAACGCGACAAGCGTTGCGGAACTTAATCCAAAAACTTGCACACCTTTGTAGGTAATGAGCAGAACTAAGGCATTTTTAAATAAGTTATCATTAAACGCACCTAGAAATTGCACAATAAATAAGGGATAGAATTTTTTAAAAGTTAGTTGCATAATACTTATTAAACATGATCTGGCTTCATTTGATAATGAAAAAATAGGATTTTATGAAATTATATCACTACGTCCACTGCCCTTTTTGTGTCCGCGTGCGTATGGCCATGGGACTCTTAAAAATCTCCTATGAATCCGTTATTGTTCCCTATAACGAAGAAGATTTCTTGGTTAAAATTAGTACGAAGAAAATGTTACCTGTTGTTGAGTGGAGTGACGGTAGCTTCCAAAATGAATCACTCGATATTATCAAAAAACTTGATTCCAAAAATCTTTTACAGTTTGACCACTACAATTCTCGCCAATCTGTCATTGATCAACTTCTTGATCAAATTGGAAATTCTGTACATTCATTATGTATGCCCTACTGGATTTGGACTCCAGAGTTTAATGATTCTTCTCGCGCATATTTCCATCGCAAAAAAGGAGTCAAAAGAGGAAATTTCAACAAGCTAATTCAGAATAAAGATGGTTATCTGCAAAAGCTTGCGCCAGTATTAGCTAATTTAGAAAAAGAGCTTACTCCATTTTACCAATCTGCAACATTAACAATTTCAGATGTGATGATTGCCGCTCATTTATGGGGAATGTTTATCTTTCCAGAATTTCAATTTTCACCAAAAATATACGAGTACTTGATGAAAATTAAGGAGCAAGCTCAATTTGATTACCATCATGATTTTTGGCAAGACTAAAAAATGATTAAGTTGAATTTTATTTTAATGAGTTTCGAACTAACATAATCAGCTCTTCAGTATCAAAAGGCTTAAATACAATTGCTGAAATTTGACAATTTAGAGCTCTCTGTCTTGGGCACTCTTCATAAGCGGTTATCATAAAAACTGGAATTTTTATTCCCAAATCTCTCATTTTTTCCACTAAATCGAGTCCATCCATTTCTGGCATTACATAATCAGTAACTAAACAATCAATTTTTTCTTTATCCATGATCTCCAGTGCTGAAATTGCACTGTTTTTTTCAATAACATGAAAACCACTTTTACGAAATTTAAAGGACAAAATTTCCCTTAGATCTACTTGATCATCAACGACTAAAATTGTTTTCAAAACTTCCCCCCTACTCTAAACCTAAACTGACTAGCGAGTTTTTCTCATTCGTAGAAAGAATTTCCTGAAGATCTATTTTGTATTTTATAAAAAATGTATGTGACCTGATTTGGGCCTGTCCAAATATAAGCGCTTTTTTCAAATTTTCATTTGCCACTCGAACGAGTACCCCACAAGCATAAGCTTTAAAATTTTCCTCTGCTCCCATTTCTTTTTTATATTCGCGATACTCCCAATAGCTTTTCACTAATTGAGTTCCTTTTAATTGTGGTTGCATCTTCTCTGCTAATTTTGATTCTAAAAAGTCTTTTAAAACACTTAAATCTGCTGCTTTTTCTTCAGCACTTACATTAGCTATAGGACTCTTATTTAAAATTGCATCCGTCAAAAGGTTCTTGCTTAAAAGCGCTGCAAGAGTTTCTGAAATATCATATCGAACATTGGATTTAGCGATATCACAAGCCTCAACACGATTAATTTTTGGACCACTTTCGTAAGTAAAAAACTTTCCTTCCTCTAGATCGACAGGTGCTGTTTCGTACTTTATCCAATCTTTTAAATTATCAAGCCAGATTGGTCTTTTATGCAAACTTGAATCACGAACAAGATAAGGGCGAGCATCGCTTGATATTGCAGCCACAACTTCTGATTTTATCTCTTTAGTGGCCCTTCCTTGCACGGATGAAAAGTCAGAGCAACTGCTAAGAAAAAAGAGATTCGTCAATGAAATGATAGAACCATAAGGCCCAAATGACTTAAGATCCACTCTTTTAACTCCATAAGTTTTAAATCAATTTTTGCAAACTCTATAGAAAAGATCAATTACAATATCCCTAGTTGCAATATAACTTAATGTTTTTAAAGATTACTTTAAGCTTTTACCTTATACCTGCACTAATTACTCAAGTTTCTAGCAAGCTTTGCCGAAGAGCGAGTAAACCTTTATGGGGGATAGCTATGAACTTCACACTTGGCATGCTTTTAAATCTTACGCTCTTTATCCAGGCACCAATATATGCAAAAGTTATAAATGATATTGATTCTGAAGTACTAAGATTTGACCAAGAACTTGAAGGCCATCAGAAAAAAATTGAGTCTGACTTGTACGCAAAAGCCTATGAGCAGGACTTAACAATAAAAGCTTTGCGAAGAGAAATTGCTCAAGCTGAATCCCTTGACAGTGAAAAAATGCAATATTTAGAAATGGAGCTAGAGAAATTAAAAGTAAAAATGATTGATAACTCTGTCGCATTTAATAAAAAAGAAACAATGATGCAAGCAAAATTCGAAGAAATTAAGCACGACAATATTTTGAAATCAAAAATCATCGCTGAATACCAAAGAGAACTGGAAAAATTCAGAAGTGGAAAAGGAATGGAGATTATTCAAAAAGAAAACTTTGAGCTTGCTTCAAAAATTCGTAACTTAGAATTAAAAAACATTCCCACAATAGATGGTCTTCAAGAAGGGAAACGTGCTCCCGCTAGTGTGTCACCATAAGCATCTAAAATAAATAATAGAATCCATAGAGGCTGCCATCAAATGATGGCAGTTTTTTTTTCTAAAGCACTGAAACCAAATCTCTAAGTCCTGAAAAAAACTCACCCTATTTACCTCACATTTTTCGTTTTGAATGCTCATTAAAATTCCTTAAAATGACATTAACTTCTTTGCATCCAGCGGCACGTCTAAGGTTTAGGATCAAAGTGATTTTATTCTTAAAAAAGAATTAAAAGCAGAATATGAACAAAAAAATACTCATTACGATTTTATTATTAGGCGGAGTTTTTTTGCATTATAAGAGTCAGGATACTTCTCTTAAAGATAAAAAACTAAGCGCCTCTTTAAAAGATCAAGTCGCAGAAGAAGCTTCTGATGATGACTTAAGTGTCGATACAAAAAGTTCTCATGATGGCCAGTTTTTGAATAAGAAAAATGCTAAACAATTAGATAAACTTGGTGAAGTATTCAACGAGTTCAATACGACACTTTCCAAAGATGAATTAAAAAAAATGAAAGAGGATCGCGCTAAATATGATTTAAAAGAAGCACTAAAGGAAAAAACTCAAGAACTTGAAAAAGCCTACTATGCTAAAAACTACAGCGTAAACGATTTAAAGCGCCTACAAAGCGAAATTGTATCTCTTAAGAGAAAGCTTAATTTAGAAGTTGAGAATATTGAGAAATGGGATCCTAAATTTGTCTATTATTTAATTATTAATGACAACTATACTCTTAGTGAAATCAACCAAATGAAGAACTTGAGCGAGCACGGATTATCACAGGATGAAATCGAATATATTAAAGAGCATATTCAAACTGCAGAATTCAACCAACGTTTAAATGCTTTCAAAGACAGCAATGAAACAGTGAGAAAGACTGCCAGTGTTCAACCTAAAGAAAAAGATGAATTTAACGATGAGGAAAAGCAGACTGCTTCTTTAGAAGATAAATTAATCGAAATGGATTATAACCAAGATGAAAAGGATGAGATGACTTATGGATTCAATCAAAACAACTAATCCGTCTACAAACGAAAAAAGGTCGCCTTTAATGGCACTTTTATTAAGAGAGAAAAAGTTTTTAATTAACCCTGACTTCCAATTGAAGTTTATGGTGAGCTTAATTATGATTTCGGTTTGTTCAATGGCCGTTATCTATTTAGCAAATAACTACTTTTTTGAAACTTACCTCAAAAAAGGTGAAGCACTTCAACTTCCTCCTGATCATCCGTTCTTTTTAATGATCAGAGAACAAAAAACGTTTATGGCCAAAGTATTTCTTGCCGTGTCGCTGGCGATCTCGTCGACAGTATGCATTTGGGGATTATTTTATTCGCATAAGATTGCTGGTCCCTTATACCGACTTGAAAAGTATTTCACAAGACATGCAAATGAAGGAAAAGAAATTTTGGATGAAATCAAATTCAGAGAAGAAGACTTTTTTCAAGAAATTCCTGCTTCAATTAACAAGTTTATCTCGGGAAGAAAGAATGCCAACGCAGCAGAATGGCTAGCAGAAGAAAAAATGAAACATCAAAATCATGATACAAAAGCTTCTTAACGCTTAGGCCCTCTATTGAGGGCCTATTTAAATTTTAAGGTGCAAACCAATCTAAAACTAATTCTCTCCAAGCCTCAACCTCTTCTTGGGTATAGCTCACATCACCACTTGCGGGAACACTCCAAATCGGCTTTGGAAACGCGCGATCATTTTCTTTTCTAGAAATCACATGAACATGTAATTGGCGAACAACGTTTCCAAGGCTTGCCACATTAATTTTATGGGGCTTCGTAAAATGATCCAAAAAACGAGAAACCTCTCTGATTTCTTCCATGAGAAGACTAGAATCCTCATCATTAAGCTTCATGATCTCTTCAACTTTTAAACGCCTTGGAACTAAAATAAACCACGGCAATTCGCGATCATTCATTAAGAGCAAGCGACAAAGGCCTAAATCATACATAAAGTGCGTATCGTGTGCTAATTGATCATCTAACTTAAAACCCATCATGAAAATAATTCTCCAAAATCAGATTATGGTTGTACTCTCTCTAAAATCCATTGATCTCTACTATCTTTCTTAAAAACAAATCGATCATTAATGCGAAAATCACCATAGATAAAAAATTCAAACTCAAAAGCTTCTAGCTCATAACTACCCCATGTCTCTGGACATGGAATATCTCCTTGCTGAAATTTTTTTCTAGCTTCTTCTAACTTTATAAGCAAACTTTTGCGATCACTAATAATTTCAGATTGCTTTGAAACATAAGAAGCTAATTGGCTTTCCCGATCTCTTGATTGAAAGTAGTTAACACTTTTTTCTCTTGATCCCAGATGAGCTTTTCCCGTAATTCGAATTTGATATTTGGCCGTAGGCCAAAAAAAATTCAAACTGACATTGGGATTATGAGCTAAATCTTGTGCCTTCTGACTTGTGTAATGAGTGAAAAAAATAAATTTCGAATTTTCTGCACCTTTAAAAAGTAAAAATCGATTTCTTGGAATTCCATCACTCGAAACTGTGGCCACACTCATGGCATCCACATTAACTTCATTCTTCGCAGCTTTGGCATACCATTTTTCAAACGTCTTAAATGGGCACAGCTCCAAATTAAAATCTTCTAGCTGATCTGTTAATAGCTTTATCGCTTCTTGTTTTTGGTAAGTAAAAGGGTGCTTCATAGGCTATTAACACTACCTTAATTGATAATGGGCCACAACTTCAAAATGCTTACTTTGAGCAAACATATCAAAAGGTTTCAAGCTCACAAGCTGGTATTTAGTACTTAAGCGCTCATGATCGCGCTTTAATGTGTCTACCTGACAAGAAGAGTAGATCAATAGAGGAAACTCCTCCTCCAAAATAATCTCAACACTTGTGGTATCCAGTCCATTTCTCGGTGGATTAACAACCACAGCGTCAAAAGAAAAATTCTTTTTTTGCAGATATGTTTTAGCATCACTGCATTCAAAATGCACATTCGAAAGACTACGAAGTATTTTGGCTTTATTCGCTGTTACAACGGCTTCACTTGAAATTTCAATGCCGTAACATTCTTCGCAGTACTTTGCTGCAAAAAAAGAAAAACCTCCGACTCCGCAATATAAATCTAAAAGCTTTTTAATCTTTTTTTCTCGCAAGATATTTCCAACGTAGTGATAAAGTTTATAGGCCACATCAAGAGAAACCTGAGAAAAACTCTTAGCTCCCAAAAGTAATTTTTCTTCGCGAAAACGAAGTGGCAAATAAGCATCTCCGGCAATTAAAATTTCTTCAGCGCCTTCAATAACTGCTTTGTGCTCTGGTTGAAAATTTACAGAAAGTGTTGCTATTTCATTATTTTCTAAAAGCCAAACCTCGGCAGCTTTTTTGATGCGGTCTAGTGATTCTTTTGATCTTAAAACCAAACGCACCATATATTTTTCATCTGGAGAAAAGGCACGATCTTCATTAATAATGACAAATTTTATCTCACCTTTTTTTTCTACTATATTATATGGAATGACTTTTTGCTTTTTTAAAAAATCCTTAGTCTTCAAAATAAGTTTCTGAAATTTTTTTGAATAAAGCGGACAATGACTTAAATCAAGTTTTTTCTTAAAATCATATATGCCTAAACCGATTTGATCACCATTAGACTCATCTAAAAAAGCTGCTAGTTTTGCTTTTTGCCTAGAACCGAAAAAATGTTCTGGATTTTCAAAAGGTAAGATCGACACAGCGGGAAAAAGTTCTCTTAACTTCTGAATTTTTTCCGCCTGTACCTCTTCTGGTGTTCTATCCAAAAAATCACAAGAGTGACATTCTCCTTGAAGAAAGTAAACACATTGAATATGATCTTTTAAATTATATTTTTTCATTCAAAGTACCAAAGGAAGTTTATGCCAAACACTAAAATTAATCCCAAGCTTACTAATCATAAATTGACCCTCGTTGGTTCAACGACTTCTCCCTATGTGCGAAAGCTTAGAATTTTCATGAATTATAACAAAATTAACTACAATTTTAAATCGATAAATTACCTAGAAGCTAACGATGGTAACTATTTAAAGAAGATTAATCCTATTAATAAAATCCCTTTTCTTTTAATTGACGATAGCCCACTTTTTGATTCACGTATTATTTATAATTTTCTCACTCTGCCAGAGGAGTTTTCCCTTGAAAAAGAGAATCTTATTTCTGAAATTGATGGACTACTAGAAACCATGGTTAGTCTTTTCTCGCTTCGCAGAGGAGGAGTTAATATTTATGACAACAGTAACCACTTTCTTTTGCGCCAACATGAACGCATTGAACTTATTTTAAATGCATTAAAACCTTGGCTTCTGACTGCAGAAGCAAAAGCTTGGAACTATCCTAGCATGAGTCTTTTTAGTGTTCTAGAATGGGGACATTTTAGAGAAATGATTGATCTTTCAAAGTACCCTGAGTTTGAAAATTTTGTACAATTGCACCGTGGACATAAAGAAGTGGAAGAAACGAAAATCATCGTTCCGGTTTAAGCGACTTTTCTTAAATTTTGGATTGTTGTTTGATCTGGAATTTTTTCTAGTTTCATTTTATTTAAAAAATTTGAGAAGGCCATCCACACAATGAGACCTTTCATGTCTTTAAATTGTGGAGGTAAAAATTTGGGTGCATCAACCACTTTTCCAAGCGAGTATTCATAAAGTATCGGCACTTCATCTAGTGTAACCTTCCCAACGAATAAGAAAGGTAAAAGCTCAACACGACCTTTTCTCACACAACCGCGAACAAAATTGTAGGTATTAATAAAGCCTTTGCAATAACTGATATCTTTTGTAAATGGAGCGCCTCCTTCCGGATCTCCACCTCTAAAAACTCTAGCCGCACTATTAAATGCTGCTTCAGGTGACTGCCCTAAGTTTTGGAAATAATCCATGACTTCTAAAAGATTCGCACCTTTTTCCGCCATATCACAAGCAACCAAACGATTATTTAGTCTTTTGGCACGATCAGGAGTAATTGCAAAATTAAAAACTTCCATCATTACCGCGAGACCTTCCTGGGTAACGGTCGCGCACGGAGGACCTTTATGCAGCCATCTCGCATAAGACTGCTGCTTTCCATTGATGGTTGTACCTAAGTGAACCCAGCCTTCATGGACTTCAAAAATATCGATGTCTCTTTTGGAAAACGCTGCACCTTTTTTAACTTTAATATAATCTGATCCCGCAGAAGCATCAGAAATAATTCCATCGGACAGTTTTACATAAATTTCTTCATTAACAAAATATTTATCAAGACGATGTTGTAAATCGCGAACGACTTGCTCCGCCGTTAATTTTTTATGGATATCCTCATCGCTGGCATTATGAGGAATAACTGAAAGAATATCATTTAACATTATTCCTAAATCACTTAACTTCTGAGTTCCATCATCCATGACTTCCGAAGGACTTCCGTAGAGTTTTTTCGAATAATGATGAAAATCTTTGGTTCCTCTGGCCATAAGCATATGCACGACATCTTCATACTGCAGGCAATTGCGATAAATAATTTGCCCAAGTGGATCATGTGGCCCTAGTTTCAATTTAATTTCATCGCGAATATATTTAAATTCTTCTAATTTTTTATAGGGATCAAATTTTAAATTTTTATGAGAATAGTAACTTGCTTGTAATTTTTTTAGATCAAAATTTTTGGGATTTTTTAAAAATTCTTTTTCAATATGATCATCCCATTTAACGGAGTCCAAAATTCGAATGGGCTTTTGTGCTTTAACCAGTTCATCTGAAATATGAGCAATAGTCTCTTTATAGCTCTTATGATTACTCATTTTTTGTCTCCTGCAGGCTCACCAGGAGTCGATAATCAACACTTGAAATTAATGATGCCTTTTCGACCTTTACAGTTAGATGATGATCACCAATTTGCGAGATTTCTATGGTAAAAGGCTCTTCTCGCACATCAACTTTTGCTATTTTTAATTCAAAAAATTCTTCTTCATTATCTTTTAATACTGGAAGTTTCGAAAAATCAATCTCTAATACTCTTTCAACAAAGTGAGTTTGAGTAGCACCACAACCTGTAATAACTTGATTCGTTTTTTGATTTATTTCAAAAATATTTGTTCCTGCATAGCAACTTTGTCCTTCAGGATTTCTAAAGACTAATTTCACTTTTTTAGGTGTGTTTTTATCACGCTTTAAAATCGATTGGGCAGGATCATACGAGTTAATAAAAATAATTTCTTCCAATTTTTGTTCACTATCTTTTAATAGGGTCACTTTGCTTTTTGCAGCACCATCACACTCAACACAGTTTGCCGGAACTCTTCCTGTACGCTCTAGCGCCTTTCTCACAAACTCTAAAGTATTGACTCCTTCTTTGATTTTTAGACCAGCTAAAGTATTTCGAATACCTTCAACATCCACCACTCCAACCACCGCAGGAGAGCGACTGTTCATATCCTCAGCTAGTATTCGACTTGCAGCAAGCAGCATAAAAAAGACAAATATAAGTTTTCTTTTCATATCCATAGTATTTTGATCGGTTTTAAAGCTTGAATACTTTAGTATTTTAGACCACAATACCCCTGCGCCAACGGAGAGCTAAACTTAAGGATCTAAGTCTTTGAAAAATCGTACCGGCTCATTTAAAGAGAAAATTCTAAGTACCCAGTGTCTACAAAGGGAAGCCAAAATCTTGGCACCGACATTCCATGCTTTAAAGAAGGCCCAAGAAATAGGCATCATAACAGGTGCCGAAATGTGTGCTCTCTATATTCTTATCTATCAGCTTGTTCGCACTCCCAAAAATAGCCTGCAAGGAAAAATAACTCTTTCGACAATTCGTAAAACTAAATTATCTGAATATAATTTCAACCTAAAAGAATTATGGCCCACAGAGGATTACTCGCTTTTACATTTTAGTCTCGACGAAATTTATCAATTAAATTTTAAAGGCCTACCAAAAAAAACGAATATCGCAATACTAAATTGGCTGAATGGAAATTGGGATTTAATTCTAGAATATAAAATTCCTTCCCCACTTGAGATATTAGAATTACAAATTAATAAGAAAAGATGTGTGACAATAATCACTGAGGAAAATAGACTAGGCACTCATATTTTACAAAAGCGCGATGCTCTAAGTTTTGCAGTTCATGATCTTGAACACGCTGTTAACTTTTATCAAAACGAAAAAGTCTTTTTAGGTCAAGTTGGTTTTTATCACTTCTTAAAAGTCTTAATGGAAGAAGTGACCATTCAAAATCTTCGTGCAGTTCACCCTACCTTTAAAAAAGAATTTGATTACGTGATCTCTGACATGAATGCTTACTCCATTCATGCGCTAAAATATACTTTAGGAATTATCAAAAGGGCCTTTGGCTTCAAAGAAGAATTCATGGTTTTCTTTGAGCACTCTCTTTTAAAAAACCTTGAAACAAAATTACATTTCAGCTCACATCTCATTGAACTTGTTCTAAAGCTTGAGCGAGAAATGCTTTTAGTTGAAGAAGAAATTACTCTCGCCCAAGCTTTCGAAAACTTAGGACAAAATTATGGCAAAAAAGATACTGCATCTTATAGCTTCGCTTGAAGGTAAAGCAGGCAATACTTATAAACTCATCGGCGATCTCAAAAATTCTCTTCCTGCTGGTTTTGAAATAAAAGAAATTGAACTACTTTCGCTTTCAAAATTAACTTCGGCCGATTATAAAACTAAGATTCTAGAAATTTTTACTGATATCGATGCCCTTGTTATTTCCACTGGAACCTATTGGGACTCTTGGTCATCTCATTTGCAGCGTTTTTTAGAAGAGAGCACTTTTCTAGAAGCTTCCCCTCTCGTCTTCTCTAAGCCTGCAAGTATAATTGTTTCAATGCATACCGTAGGGGGAAAAGAAATGTTGTCAAGACTCCAAGGTGTACTCTCTACTCAAGGTTATCTTATTCCTCCACAATCAAGCTTAGTGCTCTCATATCTGGCAGAAAAAAATCTGAACGATAATGATTCATTTGCCGATGACTTTTGGACAAAAAAAGAAATTCCGCTCATTATGAAAAATTTGTGTGCGTTCATTGATATAAAAACAACTGCAACCCCCTGGGAAGTCGATCAAAAAGACCCAAAAAGAGTATGGGCCTAATCGTGGCGTTTTTGTTATAATCGCCGGCATATTTCTCATTTTAATTTAAAGAGGTTCTATATGGTTTCTGATATTTTTAATCCTAATTTATGGACTGAAATTCCAAACTTTAATTTTACCGATATCACTTATCATCGAGCTATTGATCAGGGTACTGTTCGCATCGCAATCAATCGTCCAGATGTGAGAAATGCTTTTCGCCCTAATACTGTTGATGAACTTTTCATTGCCCTTGATCACGCTAGGCAATCAGCAGATGTTGGAGTTGTACTCTTGACTGGAAATGGCCCATCTAAAAAAGATGGTGGCTGGGCTTTTTGTTCTGGCGGCGATCAGAGAATTCGCGGAAAAGATGGTTATAAATATGAGGGAAATGATACCAATATAAAAGGCCAATCTTCAAAAATTGATCTCGCTCGTTTAGGCCGCTTACATATCTTAGAAGTTCAGCGCTTAATCCGCTTCATGCCAAAAATAGTCGTTGCGGTTGTTCCCGGGTGGGCCGTTGGTGGTGGACATTCACTACATGTGGTTTGCGATTTGACTTTGGCAAGTAAAGAACATGCCGTTTTTAAACAAACAGATCCTGATGTTGCAAGTTTTGATTCTGGTTATGGATCAGCATATCTCGCTCGCATGGTTGGCCAAAAACGCGCACGCGAAATTTTCTTTTTAGGCAGAAACTATACCGCTGAAGAGGCTTTTCAAATGGGAATGGTTAATGCTGTAATCCCACATAAAGAATTAGAAAACGTCGCACTTGATTGGGCACGCGAAATGAATTCAAAATCACCAACGGCAATGCGTATGCTAAAATTTGGCTTCAATATGATTGACGATGGTTTAGTCGGCCAACAGCTTTTTGCTGGCGAAGCAACTCGATTAGCGTATGGAACCGAGGAAGCAGTGGAAGGAAGAAATTCATTTGTGGAAAAACGTCCACGTGATTTTTCGAATTTTCCTTGGCATTACTAGCCCGAGTTTTTTATTCAACTTTAAAATAAGTGACATTTTTTTCTTATTCGAAGAAACTATTTATTCATGAAAAAAAATTGTCACTTACTTCTTTTTTTACTAGTTTTACTTTCTCATTCTATTAATGCGATTGAAACAACACACTTAATCCATCCAGGATCAACCTTTATCACTACAGTTACAGGTCGATCATGTTCGACTTTTGTCGTCTCTCGCGATGCCATTAATTGTAATCCTGCACTCTTTACTCATTTCAAATCTTCTGGCGTTCAATTTAGCTTAATTGGAAAGGCCGAAGGTGATTCCATTGAAACAGGAAAACGACTCGTCCTTGAACCAATTACAGAAGATCAAATCAGAAAGCTTTTCCAAAAAAATTCTTTTAATTCATTTAGTTTTAACTCTAATATTGGATTTTTTAACCCTTTATTTAAATTAAGCTATTCTCCTTATTTAATTTTAGGAGATATACTTATTCTAAATCCGGCATTTCCTGAAGTTTCATTAAATCTTATCAAAAGATCTGTTCTTACTTTATCGTCAGGTGGGGATTTTTCGGGGATTTTTGGTTCCAATGATGTGGAATTCAATATCGGTCAAAATATCAATTTTTATAGCGAAATTTCCGCCAACAACAAATTCACACTTTATGATTTATCAACCACAAATCCTGACAAACTTGTCACATTTCAAAAGAAGAAGGGTGTTACACTCGATTTAGGCACAGAGCTTGTATTGAAAAATTTCTATGAATTAAAAATCTCCAGTCAACTAAAAAACTTATTTGCTAAAGACAAAATCAATAAAACATATTCAATTTCTTCTACTCGCCTTCAAAACTTATACCTTTTCGAACCCTATGCTCAATTAGGCATTGGAAAAAATATTACGACTCAATACGGTCGATTTGAAATGAATATCGAAAATTATTTTGCCGAATACTATAAAGAATATGATCCGGTTATGACATCTATAGGTCTCAATTACACGCTGGGACTATTTTCCTTTCTGGGATCTGCTTCTAAAAATTATCAAAGTTTGGGAATGCATTTTTTATCGCAAAATTTCGATGTCGGTATTGCCTACATCTTAGAAAAAAATATTGGAAAATATCAATCAAATCCTGAGAAATCAGTTTTTCTAGGAGTTGATATTAATTTATGAAAAAATTTATCATATTATATTTTATTTTTGTTTCTTTTACTGTTATGTCTGAAAATCCAAAATCACCTAGCGAATTCTTTGCGGCAGAAGCAAGTAAGAAAGAAGCCGCCTACATATTTAATCCTTATGAAACACTAACCGCTGGAACCATTGCATTCGTTATTGGTAACGTTGGATTCTACACCACTCATAGCTCTATTTTAAAATTGGGATATTCTAGCATTCAAACCATTGGTGTTGTTAATTTTGGAAAAGGTTTATACATCGTCAATGCTCCTAACCTTGAAAAAGAGTTAGCAAAGTTACTTTCTAATAAAAATGAAAAAAACGTTGTTTCAAAAGAATATTTAAGTAAAAAAATCATTGAACTTTATGCTCGCGAAGATCGAGCTAAAAGAATTGCAATGTTTTATGGTTCAAGCTTACTATCGGCCCAGTATATTATAAATGCATTTGTCGGTGACACTCCAAAAGAGCTTAGAAATATCTATGTTTTTTTAGGGGGGATCAATATGCTTATCTCTGGATATGCAATGTATTCGAAAACGAATTATGAAAAATATTATTTTGGTGAACAATTCGATGTAAGACCTATTGTATTTCAAGCTCCAGATAATGAATTTAATTTTATTCCAGGTCTTGCTCTCTCCTATCGTTTCTAAGTAACTCAATGATCTGTCTCAGAAGTCTGCTCTTCAGTTTCTGACTCTTCTTGCTGAGGCTCAATATTGCAGTTTTCAAATCTCGATTTTTCAAGGGATTTTTTAAAAGCTTTAATTGTATGGGCCTTTAAATCTGGATCTCCATCTATTTCCTCTCCACGCTTCTTTAAATTAACTTCAATCTCATTAAATAATTCTTTATTTTTTTCACGGATTGCTGGATCTTCAATTCCATTTAAAATAAATTGAATATCTTTTCTTGCTTCAACTAGTTGCTCTGGAAGCGAATCATTAGTTGCACAATAAAAATCAGATGGATCATTTAATTTATCGAAATCAATTCCAACTTGAAACCTAGCTATAAGTTTAAGCGCAGAAATCATCATCATCTGCTTTCTAGATTTTTGAAATATTTCATTTTTTGAATAAATATTTTTCTTATGTAAGTTAAACAAAATATCCTGAGCTTCTTCAAGCTTCTTAAAGCCATTGACATCAATTTTAGGTATTTTTTTTATTAAAGGGATCATGTCTAGTACAGACCATAACCCTTGAAGCATTTTTAAATCAGTTTCATTTTTCTTGCGTTTCTTCTCACGATCAAACCAATCATCTCGATGCTGTTTCTCAACAGATGCAATAATTAAATTCCTTAAAAGAGGATGATTAAATGTGTATTCTGGCTTCAGCGACCTTGAATAGTTTGGGTTTTCTTTAAATTCAAACAGATCATAAATCTGATCTTTAACCTTATCGAACTCGATGTAAACATAACCAAAATCTCTGTCCTTTACATTTGCACTTGTTTCAAAATATATCCACAAATGAAATATATTTTCTTTATTACTTTCATATGATTTTTGAACATAAAAATCTTTTATTTTAAACTTTATACTTTCCGGATTTAATTCTTTATAAACCCTTCCTTCTTTACTATCTTCCTTAACTTCTTCATCTTTCCCCATTGTTCTGCGGGAATTCATCTTCTTTTCAAATTCACGATGATCACTCCATTGCGACATGGCCACATCAAAAATTTTTACTTTTAAAATCGGAAATAATTTATATACATCAACTCCTGCCGACATTGACAGAGCTGAAGCTTTTAAATAAAGGAGTTCTTCATTATGCGGGTCATTTTTTAAAAGAGCATTAACTTCATCCAATGCCTGCTCACTTTGGCTATTATTTAAAAGTTTGATGACTTGACCTGAATCAGAAACTTTTTGCTCTTTTTTCACACAAGAAAAGCAAATCATTGAGCATAGGATAAAAAACCCTAATGTCTGATTTTTTTTCATGCGTGGTCTCCCTGTTTAAAAAGTAATCACTTTTTAGCTTTAACTTATTAAAAGTTTATTTCAGGAATACTAGTTGCAATCGAGAAGCCAAATTAGTCTAAAACGACATCATTAAATAATCAATGACCTGGGAACCTTACAAAAGTTACGCCAAATATGGCAAAAACAAAAACTCATCACAAATTACCCTCCTGATCCCTTATTAATCCTAAAGGCACTGGTAGACCTTCCTTGCTTGCTTGAAATCGGCATTAGGCATTTTTTGGAAGCTTACGCAATTTTACCTGTAATTTTTTTACAGCTCTCTCTTTTACTTTGAGGGTATTTTAATTTATGGCATACTCCAAAAAAACGAAGGGAGATTGCTCATGAAAAAATTAGTAACCTTATCACTATTGGCCCTATTGTCAGTGAGCCTTACAACGAAAGCTGAGACTCAAACTGATCCTTGTTTAGGTGCAATTCATGATGTTGTAGCTGGTGACGGATATGAGACTGAAGGACAGCCATTTGTTCTGGCCGATGACTCTAGCTATACGTATTTTCAAGATTTAAAGAAGAAACCAGACGAAGATAAAAAAACGGCCATCATCAAAACTAATCTTATGTGCGAAGTTTATAGCTCTCTATATCTTGATACTCGCAGTAAATAAAGCAGATGAGGGACCAGTGAATTATCCTGCTCCCTCATTTCATCTTATGAATTTAATTTTATATTCTTTAAAATCCACATCGGGCCTACTAACAGAAACATTAGATCTTTAAAAAATGAAGGCTTCTTTCCCTCTATTTTATGCCCGACAAATTGTCCTATCCAGGCCAAAATAAAAATCACAATACCGACGATCAATCTTTGTTCTCCAAAAAAACGAAACAATAAAACCATCGTCATTGAGATATAAACAATAAAAACAGAATCATAAAGCGAAGATTTGGTATAGTAATAAAAGAAAAAACTAAAAATAATTAAAACATGCGCAAGCGTTCCAAAAGGAAGGACAACTAAATCTAATAATCCCAAGACCGTCCACATGATCAATGGAACACAAATATAGTGAATTTTTTTATTAGTCCTATTTTGGTGGGATAGCGCATATTCGCTTAAATAGCTGTCCATTTTATTCATTAGTTTCTCCAAGTATTTGATCAATTTTAACATCTGATATTTGCCCAAACCGTTGTGAGATTTTTTCTGTTGTTACATGAATATCTTTCACATCTTTTGTGACAGTATCAATATGAGAAGCTAAGCTATCCCATCTTTTTCGATAGCGTAAAAATTCTTCACCAAGCTTATTGAGTTCCTGGTGAATAACTGTCGTATACTTGCTTCGCTCAATATTGTTTAAAACTACTTGCACTGTTGTTAGCATCGCCATAAATGTCGTAGGGCTAGCAAGCCACACGCGCTTTGCTTGAGCATAATCAATAATATCCCCGTGATAAGCATGAATTTCTGCAAAAATAGCTTCTGCTGGTAAAAATAAAACTGCCTGATCAGCTGTCTCGTCTTTAATAATGTATTTTGAAGAGATGTCATCGATATGTTTTTTAAGATTGTTTTTAAATTCGCGAGTGACTTCTTTTTTTTCAATTTCATTTAAATTGACATCAAACATGCGGCGAAAATTTTCCAGTGGAAATTTAGAATCAACAATAATCTTCCCCGTTGGTTCAGGTAAAAATAAAACTGAATCTCCAATCACACCAGTCGAGAGTTTATACTGCAACTGATAAATCTTATCGTTCTTATCACCAAACACAGATGATAAAACCTGTTGTAATTGGACTTCTCCAAAAATCCCACGCGATTTTTTATCAGTGAGAACATCCTGCAGAGACACTACGCTAGTCGACAAAGACTCAATTTTTTTCTGGGCCTCATCGATTTTTGCCAATCTCTCTAGAACAGAATTAAAAGTATCGTTAGTTTTCTTAAACCCTTCATCTAGATTTTCTCTTACCTTTTCCGAAATACGTCTTAAATTCTCTTCAATTGTTTTTGATAGATTTTCAAAGCGCTCAGTTTGAAATTTTGTAAAACTTTCTCTAAAAAGATCGAGATTCGAAGTTTGTTTTTCGCTCATTTGAAAAAGTGCCTGGTTAATATTCAAATTCAAGTGACTAAACTTTTCAATTAACGCTTCATTATTTTTCTGGTCTTCTTTAATGAAGCGATTAAATTTCTCTTCAACTATTTCTGAAATATTAACTTTGGTTATTTCTTTTTGATGATGAAAACTTTGCACCATAACTGCTTCCATGGTCACCAACTTCTCTTTCACAAGACGAAATTCTTTTTCTAAAATTTCTAATTGCTGTTTTTCAGATTCATTGTTTGCGGCAGTAGGCCTTAAAAGCCAGTACAATGCACCTGCTGTTACAAAAATACTAACGAGAATAATAATATCCATATCAATCCTTACTGAAATAAACGTAGCAATCTAAAAGCAATTTTCGACAACATAGTTCCGTATGGTGGGAAATAAAGTCCAATCAAAGCAAATTTTCCTTGCTTTAAAACTGCTCGCGCATGAGAAAATGCCCTAAAGCCAAACTCTCCATGATAATTCCCCATTCCGCTACTGCCAACTCCACCAAAAGGGAGATTGGCATTTGCAAAATGAATTAGTACCTGATTGATCACAATTCCACCAGAAGTCGTTTCGCTTAAAATTCTTTTTTCAATCTCAGAGTTGTTCGTAAACAGATATAATGCGAGTGGCTTATCATGAGTTTGGATGTAATTAATAACGTAATCAAGATTTGTATAGGTTTTAACTGGAAGTAATGGCCCAAAAACTTCTTCATTCATAATGGTCATTTGATCATTAATATCGCTGAGAATCGTTGGTGCTAAGTAACGATCAGCTTCGCTGTGAACTCCTCCAATCAGAAATGTTCCACCTTGATTTTGGCAATCATCTAAATGTCCGCGTAAACGTTTAAATGCGCCATCATCAACTAAGCGAGCAAATGAGTCTGAACGCTCCCTTTGGTCGTCAGTTTCACCATATGCGCGCGAGATCGCGATTTTACATTTTTCCAAAAATGCTGTTTTTACTTTTTCATGAACAAATACGTAATCTGGTGCCACGCAAGTCTGACCTGCATTTACAAATTTCCCCCACATGATTCGATCAGCCGCCATATCTAGATCGGCCGATTCATCGACAATAACTGGGGATTTTCCACCTAATTCTAATGTTACTGAGGTTAGATGTTTTGCTGCTTTTTCCATGACAATTTTACCGACAGCAGTACTGCCTGTAAAAAAGATGTGATCAAAAGGCATATCTAGTAACATTTTTGAAACTTCGACTCCACCTAATACAGTAAGAACTTCATCGGGAGCGAAACATTCTTTAATAATTTTTTCAATAATTAAACTGGTATTTGGTGTTTTCTCTGATGGTTTTAATACACACACATTTCCTGCTGCGATGGCAGCAACGAGTGGGTTAAGTGCTAACTGAAAAGGGTAATTCCAGGGCGCAATAATAAGGCAAATTCCACGGGCCTCATATTGGATATATGAGCGTGCACCAATTAAGGTGATTGGTGTCCCCACTCTTTTTCGCTGCATCCATTTAGCAAGTTTTTTTACCGTATGATTGATTTCATCTAAGACGGAATGAATTTCCGTCAATTCTGTTTCACTTTCTGGCTTTCTAAAATCCATATATAAAGCTTTGGCAATTTCGACACGTCGATCTTCAATAACTTTTTTTAATTTTTTCAACTTTAAGATTCGTTCATCCGCATCAGTTTTAGCTATTTGCCATCTTTTTTTTCTAAGTGATTCGATCGCTTCAAACATATTCATATCTTCTCTTTGTATTTATATTCATTATCTTAAGTAATGGCAGTTGTAGCCGGTTGGATTTTTTTGTAGATAATCTTGATGATATTCCTCTGCTGAATAAAACTCGGCCCATTCTTGAATGACCGTTACAATGGGATCACGCCATTTTTTTGAAGCCTCAACATTTCCTTTTTCTCTCAATGCAATTATCTTTTGAGCTTCATCATCATAAAAAATAACTGAACGATATTGAGTGCCCACATCGTTTTCCTGGCGATTGATAGTGGTTGGGTTATGCAATCTAAAAAAATAATTTAAAAGCTCTTCATAACTTAAAATATTTTCATCAAATTCAATATAAATAACTTCCGCATGCCCAGTCGTTCCTGTGCACACCTCTTGATAAGTCGGATTTTTGGTATACCCACCAGCATAACCCACTGTCGTTATGAGGACTCCTGGAATCTTTCGAATGATTTCTTCCACGCCCCAAAAACATCCGGCACCAAACATTGCCCTTTTCATTCGCGATACTCCTTTTCATTAAACCTAACGATGCTATCGTAAAAAGTTTCAAAAAACACGGTATTTTAGCTTGGCGCTACGCCGAATTTTAGCTATAAAACACCTATGGGAAGCTCTTGTTACACCTATCATTACCACCAACCTGATGAATACCGTTTTTCGCTGGATTCAGTCCACTTAGCGAAAGTCGTTGCCGATGAATTTCGTGGTCATGCGAACCTTTCAGATTTACGTTTTTTAGATCTATGTTCTGGTGTTGGTGTAATTGGATTTGAGCTTTATTTTTACTTAAATCATATTGAACATTTAGATTTCATCGAGGTGCAAGAGACTTATATCCCTTATTTTGAACAAAACAAATCCATGATTGCGCCTCATAAAGACAATTTCAAATTACATCTCACAAACTATGGCGAAAAAATTCATGATCAAAATTTTCATAATAAGTACGATGTGATTTTTTGTAATCCTCCTTATTTTTTTAAAGATGAGGGCGTGCTTTCTCCATCTGAATTTAAAAATCGTTGCCGCTTCTTTATAGATTCTACTTTTCAGGAATTATTTCATTCTATTGGTTTAATGTTAAAAGAAAATGCAATGGCCTATGTTTTAGTTCGGGATGGAAAAGAACATAAAAGAAATCCCATTCTAGAAATTCAAAAAATTCTTTCAGGATTACCATTTTTATTTGAGGTTACTGAACAATGCCCAATTCGTGGTGTTTTGCTTTTAAAAATCGAAAAAAAAGAATACAGCGAATTAAAGGCGAAGAGAAACTTCACCAGAATCTAGACAAACTTGCAAAGTGCATTCATCGCCTTCGGCGAATTCTAAAAATTGTTTGCCTACTTGAGTCGCATTTCCAAAATTATAAACCGTAAGTCCTCGTGCCAATGCTTTCGCATCAGGATTGTCTAATAAACGTGCTTCATTTTCCATGATTGAAGTCAATAGAACTTGAGCACTGTTATTTTTAACAATATTTTGTGCTCTTGCTTCTTTTAAAAAACTCACTTTTTCTTCTAGCGAGAGCTTTTCAAACTTTGATCGAAACTGGTAATAATAATTTTTATCTGCACTTCCAACATTATTTGGGTCACGATAAAAATCAGACATTCTAAGCAAGATTGTCACTACTTCTTTTCCATTAAATTCTGATAATACTTTAAGTGCTGTATCTAAATCTGAAACCTTCTTTCGCTCTAACATTACTTCCACAAGCTCTAAATATTTTTTCCTATCCAAAAAACCAAAATCTTTTTCAAACGTATTATCTAAAACACTGCTCACTAATGCTTTAGGTGCTTGTCCATTGGACTTTAAAAAATCGCCAACAAGGTTATTTTTAGTTTCTTCTTTTAATATATGAAAGTGTTGCTTTGTTTTTGCAATCCATTCTAAACGGTCAGACAGTGGTTTTTCATTGAAGGTTTTTAGCATTTCTAAAAAACCATCTTCAAATTTTTTTTGCTCGAATCCTTCGACGAAAAAATTTGCTTCTGGTTTGGCATGAGTGGAGCTAACTTCCCTTTTTACAAGTGCAACAATACTAGATTTTTTATTATTTAACAAATCAGGGTATTTAGCTTCGAGGCTTTCGAAGTCTGCTCTTTTATTAATTAAAGAACAACCCGTTAAAAAAATCATTGAGATCAGTGGCAAATGCTTCATGCAATTTACTCTTTGGTTAAATCGGCATTACATTTTTTTAAAATCACCCTTCTAGAGATTTTATAAAAATTTTAGAGACCCAAAAAAAGCCTCTCTATTAACTTTACTTGATTATCTTTTATTGATTCAAGTGAAATATTTTTTACCTCTCGTGCACGGGTGTAAACTTCTTCAATTTTAAGTGGAGTATAGTTGTCGGTTTCTAAAAGAAATCGATCATTTGGAATCAGACTCAAAAGCTCGGGAGTTGTTGACTTTGATCCAAATAGCGAATTTCCGAAAGAAAAAAAAACATTAAAATGTAAGTATTTTCTTAGATCAGTTCTGGAAGATCTGAAGTCGTGAATCACGATAGGATGGGCCGCAAGTCTAGCATTTTTCTTTAAGTGCTTTAAGAGTATGTCATGGGCGTGTACAACGTGTAAAATTAGTGGTAGCTCATGCTTAATCGCTAATTCCACATGCCAACTGAAAACCACTTCCTGGAGAGCAATTGGAATATGCTTCATAAAGTGCCGATCAAATCCAGTCTCGCCAATAGCAAAAAATTTACCACTTTGAATATCATTATCTACGTTTTGAAATTTAGCTAAATTCTCTGCAAGATCTATCGTTAAATCCCACGGATGAACTCCGCGCGATAAATAAATTTTTTCTTCACGATCAATATGTTTTTTTACTAACCACGTGCCAGCTAGTTCAGGAGAAAAATGGGTATGAAAATCAACATACATGTATTTAGAGCATCTTTTTCAGATGATTATTAAATGATCTCATTACAAAATAGTGTAACGGAGCTTGGGTGTATTTGTAAATGGCCCAAGGAAGTGAGGGGCGATATTCGTGAATCGCTGCCAACAGGTATTTCCCACCTAAACATTCACGAAATTCTAAACGTCCACGCTTCATTTCTTTGGCGAGAATTCCCCCGCGAATATAAAATAATTGCCGATCAACGCTCGATCGCCCGGGGCTTCTCTCAAATATTAACAGTGGTTTTGAAACTCCAGGAAAACAAAATGTGCATTTTTCCCCAACAACTTCAACCCTTAAAAATGGAAAGAAAAAATTCGGCAACCACTTTAAATAATAAAATGCAATATCTTCTGCTCTTTTATCTTGAGGTAGGGCCAATCTTGTAACTGAACGCACTTCTTTTTTCTGGTCAATTTCTGGATCAAGTGTAAATGCCCTCGGTGCATTACTAACCACGCCACTTTTAATTGCTTTATCCAGCGATTCCTGAAAAATTAAAGGCAAGTTTTTTCTTTCGTCTTTTGTTTTCAAAGTATTATTCTGATTAACAATAATTGTATGCTTTAGACTACTCACCATGGGATAGATTAAATCCACTGGGGCTTTAGTGATATATGAAATAAAATATTTGGAAAGAGCAATGAAATTAAAAGGTAAACTGATAAATATTCTTTTCAGATTAAGGATTTTTGATACTTCTTGGAGCATTTCCTTGTACGTTAAAATATTATTGCTTCCAATATCAAAGCTTCGATTTGATATTTTTTCGTTCGCCAAACAATTGATTAAGAAATCAACCACTTCATCGACATCAATTGGTTGTGTTTTCGTGTTGGCCCATTTTGGGCAAAAAAGGATTGGCAATTTTTTCACCAGTCGAACCATGATGTTAAATGAATAACTGTCTTTACCAACAATAAGCCCCGAACGAAGTGCCGTCACCGGAACACCATAAGTGCGAAGAGTTTGCTCAACCTCAAAGCGAGATCGCAAATGCAGTGATAAATCTCTTCTTTGAGGAATTATGCCACCAAGATAGATAATATGTTTTACTTTGCATGATTTAGCGGCCCGGGCAAAATTATCAGAAAGAATTAAATCATAATCCTGAAATTCTCCTTGATCGAGACTTGCAGTTGGAGACATTGAGTGGACTAGATAATAAGCCTCATCCACACCGGCCAATGCATGCTCAATATCCAGAAGCGAGTACAAATCACATTGAATCCATTTTACGCGAGGATTTAGGGATTGTTTCTTCGATCGGCTTAAAGCGATAATCTGTACACTTTCATCATTTGATAAACGCCTTAATACCTCCGCCCCAACAAATCCAGAAGCCCCTGCTATGGCCACAGTTTTTGTCGTCATCCCAATATTATATGTTGATAATATCTTTAAATGAATTAATTCTTACTCAAGATTTAATTCCAACTCATTAATTTTTGCAACCAATTTAAGTATTAGTTCTTCTTAATGCCTTCTCTCTGCATATCAACTTCAGCTTTTGCGGTTGATAAAATTGCCTCTTGAATTTGATCACGCATTCCTGTCACATTACTTGAGCTATAAGGGACCATGATGGTATTTGAATGTGAATTCTTACTAATTGCTTCGAGTGCATCATAATGCTGAGTGATTAAAAGAATAGTTAAGACTTCATCATTATGAATGCCTGTCGTCTTTAAATCTTCAATCGAAGCTTTTAGTCCAAGAGCAATTTCTTTTCTTTGGTTGGCCATCCCCATACCTTGAAGACGCTTACTTTCAGCATGGGCTTCTGCTTGTTTCACAATACCAATTTTTTCTGCTTCCGCTTTAGCTAATGCTGCTTCTCTTAATCTTTCTGCTGCATTAATTTCGTTCATCGAATTTTTAACTTTTACATCTGGATCAATATCTGTAATTAAAGAGCGAATAATCATAAAACCAAAATCATCCATTGATTCCTCTAAACTTTCTTTAATCGCACTTGCCACCGAATCTTTTGATTCAAAAACTTCATCAAGTGTAAGCTTAGGAATTTCACTTCTGACAACGTCAAAAATATAACTTTCAATTTGAGCGATCGGATCACTTAAACGATAGTATGAATCACTTACCTTATCTTTAATAATTTGATATTGAACCGATACTTTCGTCTTCACAAAAACATTATCCCGTGTTTTTGTTTCTACTTCGATATCTTGCTGCATGATTTTTAAATTTCTTCTAGTTACAATGCGATCAATAAAAGGAATTTTAAAGTTTAATCCCTCGTGTGCAACTAGCTGATACTTACCAAAACGCTCGATAATTGCCGCAGTCTGTGATTGAACAATAAAGACCGAATCCCAAAAAAGTATTAATGCAAAAACAAATCCAAAAAAATATAAAACTTCCATTAGGCTAACTCCTGATCAAAATCATGTTTTAAAAAATCATTTCCATCTATTGTAGAGTCAACGATTTAAACATTCAACGAGCGAATGATGAGATGACATACGAAATTCCAAAAGACTTAATGGATAAATACAATATCCCCACTCCCCGATATACGTCATATCCGCCTGTTCCAGTATGGAAAGGTATTTGCGAAGATGAATGGCTGAATTCTCTAAAATCGTCGATAAAAGAAGACTCTAGCTTGGCTCTTTACATTCATGTCCCTTTTTGTCAAAAACTATGCGCCTTTTGTGGCTGTCAAAAAATGATCACTCGCGATTTAAAATATGGCCGTGAATATTTGGATGCTTTGAAACGTGAATGGCTACAACTATACACTCATCTTAATCAAAAACCAAAATTAAAAGAAATGCATCTCGGTGGAGGTTCTCCTAGTTGGCTTCCGCCAACCTTGCTCGATGAATTGCTCGAATTTTTTCTTTGCAATCATTATTTTGAAATTGATCGCGACCAATTTGAATTATCAATTGAACTAGATCCAAGAACAACAACAAAAGATCAAATTCAAATTTTAAAAAAACATCGGTTCACTCGCGTTAGTCTTGGGATTCAAGATACTAATGACAGAGTTCTAAACGCGATAAAAAGAAATCAGCCATATACAATTGTTGAAGATTTAATGGCCATGTTGCACGAGATTCAGATTCCATCCATAAACCTTGACCTCATTTATGGGCTTCCCTATCAAACGCTAGAATCGATTGAGCAAACATTACATAGTGTTTTAAAACTAAATCCACATCGTCTAGCTTTTTACTCTTATGCTCATCTACCAAGCTTGAAGCCTGCACAAAAAATTGTGGAACGCCATGGACTTCCTGATCCTTTCACCAAAAGAAAAATTTACGAACATGGAAGGAAAATTTTAATTGAAAACAATTTTTTTGAAATTGGCCTAGATCATTTTGCAAAACCTTCTGATTCACTTTATCAATCTTATTTGAATGGAAAATTGCACCGCAATTTTATGGGTCACACGACTCTTCATTCTTCAACCCTTATTGGTCTTGGGCCTTCTGCCCTTTCAAGCACTAACACCGCATTTGCTCAAAACGAAAAAGAATACCGAGATTGGCATAAAAAAGTTGTTACAAATTCGTTTCCACTATTTCATGGTCACCAACTGAACTCAAACGAACAAATAAAACAAAAAATGATTATTAATTTAATGTGCAAATTTGAAACTCAAATTGATCAAAACCTTCTTCCAGATTGGCAAAAGCAAGAGCTCGAGAGCCTTCAAGATGATGGATTAATCATCATGACAAAAAATTCAATTAAAGTTTCCTCTTTAGGAAAGATATTTATTCGTAATGTCTGCAAAGCATTGGATGATACCTTCAAACCCTATCAAACACATAGCTCTAGTATTTAAAAATGCTTTGCGGTTGTCAAAAACTGAGTTTTCAATTAGCTTGGCAATATGAATTTTTACTCTTTTGGCCTATCGCAATTAGCTGATTGGCTAACACTACATTCATTTTCAAAAAACCATGCCAGAAAAATTTTCCAATTTTTTTATAAAGAAAAAAAAACCATAACCGATCTAAAAGCAACAAAACATATTTTCCCAAAAGAGTTAATTGAAAAGCTTGCGATAGAATTTGATTTTTGTCTTCCTACAATTACTCGCTCGCTCAAGGCCCATGATGGGACCTACAAGCTGCTTTTGGAATTTTCAGATAAACGATCCGTTGAAACAGTTATAATTCCATTTTTTCACAAATATACAATTTGTCTCTCCACCCAAGTTGGATGCGCCATGAATTGTTCTTTTTGTTATACTGGAACACAAGGTTTAACTCGCAATCTAGAAGCCCATGAGATCGTTGGTCTTTATCTAAAAGCGTATATGTTTTTTGAAGAAGTTACCCAAGCCAAACAGAGAAGGCCCAATATCGTGTATATGGGGCAAGGCGAACCACTTCACAACTTTGATGCCGTAAAAAAAGCTACTGAAATTTTCCTGGAAACTTATGGACTAGAGCTTGGACCCAGAAATATTACCATCTCAACAGCAGGTTACTTACCCGGGTTAAAAAAATTCCACGAGTTCCCACGTATTAATTTGGCCTTATCCCTACATAGCGCATTCGATGAAAAACGATCTAAACTCATTCCGATTAATCAGCATTATCCCCTCGCTGAAATTTTGAGCACAATACAAAGCCTGCCGCGACTAAAAAGGCAGTATATCATGTGCGAGTATCTTCTCATTGATAAATTTAATGATCACGAATCTGACGCACTTAAACTGATTGAAACACTCCAAAAACTTCCGGTTATTATTAATCTTATTCCCTTTAATCCCTACCCTGGTTCACCTTATAACCGGCCTCATTTACAAAAAATTAATGAATTTAAATCACTACTTGAAATCGCGAAAATACCTACTTTAATACGTACGACAAAAGGTGATGATATTCTTGCGGCATGCGGGCAACTTTACGTGGATGAACTAAATCGGAAAAAATCTTACTCTGCCGCAAATTGAAAAAATTTCATTGGCATTTCATTTACTTTCTCATAGCATTTTTTATTAGGGAGATTAAGAGTGAAGAATCATTATCGTTTTTTCTTAGTTCAGGAACTACAGCAGCGAGAACGTATTAATCCACAGTATACTCTGCGCGCTTTCGCCCTAGCACTTAACTTAGACTCTGGAACTCTTTCACAAATTTTAAAAGGAAAAAGAAAACTTCCAAAATCTCACTGGTTGCCTGTCGCAAAAAAATTAAAACTCAACAAAGCCGAAAAACAAATTTTTTTACAAAGTCTATGGGATGAGCAAGGTGTTGAAGCAAAGAAAAATTATTTTAATGATCGTGCAGTCCAAATATTAACTCCAGAAAATTACCATGAAATTATGACTGACTGGGAGTTTGCAGCGGCGCTATGTTTATTTGATATTAAAACATTTGAATTTACTGTGCAAAATATTGCAAAATCCCTAGGATTAATCCCCAAACGCGCCAACGAAATCTATGCTAAATTATTTCAATATGGTTTAGTTAAGATTATTGATAATAAAATTGTTCGTTCGGAAAATAATTTTGAATCAACTGATGACATACCTTCCAAGACACTGCAAATGGCCCATATAAACGTTTTAGAATTGGCAAAAACAAAAATTCAAGAGCTTGCAGTACTGGAGCGAGAATTTATTTCATTAACTTTTTCTGGAAATGAAAAAGAAATTAAAAAAATGAAAACTTGGATTAAAGAAAAAAGCATCGAATTCGAAAGAATTTTTGAATCAAAAAAAGCAGATCGAGTTTTTCAATTCTCTCTTCAACTTTTTCCACTATCAAACAAGGTGACCAAATGAAATTTCTACTATTATTAGCAACTCTTTCTTTTATCACGAACTCATCGGCGGGTTTTAAAAAAGGCAATGGTGGAAACATATTAAAATGTAACACTGGCCCTAATGTTGTACTTGATTACTATGAAATGATTGAATATCACAAACTTAATTTTTCGAGCGAATTTAACAATCCACAATTATTTTTTGAAAATGCAGCAAACAGACTTGTAAAAATTGATGAACAATTTGCCAAACAGTTTGATTTAGAATTTACCGATTTAGGTAATCGATTAAAATTTATCGACGTTGCCGAAATGGGAAAAGTTGACGATGCTTATGTAACTCTACTTCCTTCTGATTGCGAACTAAAACAGACTGCTATTTTGCTTTATCCTCGAATTCTTCTTTCGAAACCTACATTTCAAACCCTAAATCCAATACAAAAGAATATATTACTTCTTCACGAAGTCATTTATTCCGCGATGATTAGCAATCGCAAATTAGATGATTCGAGACCTGTTCGCGCACTTGTTGCACTAGTGTTAAGTCAAGAGCTTAACTCAATGTCAATGACCGAAATTAAATCTTTTTTACAAAAAAATAACTTATAAAAATGCCTTCTCCTACTGCGGCAACCTTGCCGCAGTTTTCTTGCTTGCGGCAAAATATCCTCTATCACTAAATCCTTAGATTGATGAAAATAAAACCATGACGATTCTTAATCAATTTACGGAATTTAGATCAATCCCTCGCTTGCTTATGCCAATAGAAGAAAGTGACATCGTTGATGCAATAAAAATTGCGAACAAATTAAAAGTTTCAGTACACTGTTATTCTGCCGGATTTAATTGGGGCTATGGAACAAAAGACTCTGTTGATGAAAAGGCGATTACTCTTGATCTTTCACAAATGAATAAGATCCTCCACTTTAACAAAGATCTCGGCATTATTCGCATTCAACCTGGAGTGACTCAAGGACAATTACTTGCTTACTTAAAAGCAAATAATCTTGATTTCTATGTGCCAAATACCGGTGCAGGAAAACGCGGCTCAATATTAGGGAACGCACTCGAGAGGGGTTTTGGGATAAC
>JACCDN010115240.1_pt1 | contig 31907 bp, 31 predicted proteins | sample 7441691 | NCBI WGS metagenome assembly JACCDN01 (sample SAMN15323439, study PRJNA562643) | freshwater metagenome | isolation source: river surface water | place: USA:Blue River Watershed | collected 2017-08-16
AGGCATTTGTTCCTTATCAAGAAACTCTACAGAAACTAATTTAGTAGAGAACGGAAACTCTATAGCATTACTTATTATCGATTCGGCAAAATCCTTGATGCCTTCTATGTTATCGTCGCTAAAGATCTTCTTGAAAGCTACGTCATTTCGTGGGTCTGCAAGTTTAGTCATAAAATGTCTGTTTTGGCTATGTTATTGATAATTTATGTGTGCTTAACTTGTATGTTAACAAAAATCGGACTTAGAATAAATAATTATTTTAAGCATAACTATTTTTTTGTTTTAACCAACAGCTTATTGTAAGTACACTAATACTCAACTCTCGCCCCGCCTCTTTTAATTTTATATCAGGATTTGATTCCACGTATTCTCTTAGTTTTTCTATATTTATCTTTTTTGAATAAATTTGTTTATTATTTCTTCATCAGAAACAGAGTTATTCTTTGACTCAACTAAGTACTGCTTCACTATCTTAATTAAACTGTCAGTAAATTCACCTTTTAGCTGTTCGCATATTTTAAATTTTTCATTCTCAAGGAGCTTCGCAGCAGAATCGCTTTTTCGAGCGAGAGAAATTTCCATTTCTTTTGTTCTTTTTTCAATAAATCTTTCTGTGCTAACTGTTGCTTTATCTATCATTTGCTGCTTATATGTTTGAAAATTTTCCATTTCTTTTTGGATTTCTTCAAGCAACAATCTAGCATCAGTTCTTACTTTTTCAGTTTGAGTAAGCTTTTCCTTAATTTCATTAATTTTGGCATCTAAAGAATTAATAATTGCCTTTTTTACTGGTTTGTAAGCAAAATATAAAAAAATGATAAAACTGATTGCTACCCAAAAATTCTCGTCAAAAAAATGCATTACTTTGTTCCATAAATTTTCTTTAACAACTTTAAATCGGCTGGTTTATCGGTGATTTTTTCGATGATAAAAGCTGCCAAATCGATACAAGATTTTTCCTCATTTTTACCAAAAGAATTTAAATAATTTTGGATCTCTGAAAAAGATTCTTGGGTTTTTTGGGCTAAAGCAGATGTTAGCTTTACATTTTTATCAAAAAAATACTCATCTAATTTATCGGTTGCATCTTTCTGCAATTTGGCAATTTCAGCATTTAGTTCCTGAAGTTTTTGCTCCTTTTGTTGAAATAAAGAATTTGTTTTATTTTGATCAATTTCGGACGCATGTATATTATCTTCGAAATAACGATTACGATTTATCAATATACTCTCGGCTTTAGGAGCTATTAACTTGCTTACGGTAAGATACAAAGCTCCAAAAACCAAACTTAACCAGATCAGTTGCAAACCAAAACTTGATACATCAAACTGAGGCATATAATCTCTTTAAATATCACGTAAAAATTAACAACATTGCGATAACAAACGAAAATAGACCCATAGCTTCAGCAAGGCCAGCGCCAATAAAAGCCATTCTTTGCAATTGATCAGCAGCAGAAGGGTTACGAGCTATTGAATTCAATAACGAACCAAATATATTACCCACACCAATAGCAGCACCAAGCATTCCAAAAGCCATAAGACCAGCACCAATGAATTTAAGAGCCATCATAGATTCCATATTTTTCTCCTTAAAATTTTAATTAACCAAAAGCCAAGATCAAACCGCGCTACCTTCTTCCCCGACAAGATTCAATCTGACCATGTGTCTTATACAACTAGTGTAAATTAATTGCATCGTTTAAATATACACATGATAATATAGTAAATATGTAAGCCTGCAAAATTGCAACAAAAATCTCAAAACCTATTAATATAGAGATAAAAGGAATAGGTAAGATTTTTAAATAAAATGCCATGGATACAACAAAACCAGCTATAACTTTAAGCAATACGTGACCAGCTACCATGTTAGCAGCCAACCTTAGGGATAAACTAACAGGTCTTGCAAGATAAGTAAACAATTCAATTACTACCATCAAAGGTGCTAACCACCAGGGAGTGCCCGCTGGTAAAAACAAAGAAAAGAAATGAAATCCATGTAGCACAAAACCAAGCAATGTAACTAGCAAGAACACTACCATAGCTAGTGCAAATGTAACTGAAATATGGCTAGTAACTGTGAATCCATAAGGTATCATGCCAAATAAATTACATGTCATAATGAACATAAATAAAGTAAAAACCAAAGGTACAAATTTCTTACCTTTTGGACCAATATTTTGATCAACAGTATCAGTTATTAGCTCGTAAAACATCTCACCACTAAGTTGCAATCTTGAAGGGATTAATTTTTTACCTCTAAATGCCAAACTAAAATAAACTATGATAAACAAAACAGCTAATATCATAAAGATTGCTGAGTTTGTTAAAACAACGTCGTAGTCAAACAATTGAATGCGTGCTACTTCTTTTATACTAAATTGATCTAAGGGGCTATGCTTCATTCTTGTTTATCGAATTTTGTATATGTTTTTTCCAAATTGACCTAAAAGAAGATATCATAGCAAAAATAATACAAATTACAAGAAATAGCGGTTTAGTGTTAAATAAATTATCCAATAACAAACCTACTATTACACCAACTATGACACCAGCAACAAGCTCAGATGCAACATCAATAAAGGCAAAAGAAGGATTTTTTCTTCTTTTAGAGAAATCTATTTGTTGTTCTTTTAGCTTATCTATTCTAGTTTTTATTGCTTGTATTTTTTTGTCATTCATAAGCTAAAAACTGATTAACTACTGGGGATTAACATTTAATTCTTCTACCACTTTATCAAGGGCTTTTGATAGTTCTGCAAAAGTGTATCTTTCATTAAACTGCTTACCATTTATAAAAAAACTAGGGGTTCCAGCAAATTTAGGCAAACTGACTGCTAATTTAGTATTTTCCATTAGAATTTTGATTTTATCCTGATCATTTAAACATTTGACGAAATTTTCCGGAGACACGCCTCCCAAACTACCTATATTTGTTAAGATTTCTCGGTAGTTTTTGCTAAACGCCCAATTATTCTGCTGATTTAAAATAACATTCAGGAATTTGATATAAATGTCAGTATTTCCATTACATCTAGCAAGAATAGCAGCATCTAAATCTTGTTTATTACTGATAAACTCCCTTATAACATAGGAAATTTTATTAGTATCAATATATTTTTCTTTTATTTCTGGAAATATTTCTCGATGATAATGCACACAATGTGGACAGGTTGGAGAAAAATATTCTATTAACACTACTTTACTTTCCGGACTACCAATAACAATATCACCAGGATTTATAGATAAGCTACGCACATATTCATTTCTAGTTGTTTCTTTTTGATAATTTTTTAGTTCATCAACGCGCGATTCATCGGCATGGTTGTCTATCACTTTTTGAGCTGGCTCTTCAATTGGTTGTTCTTGGCTACAAGCGTTTAAGACAACTAAAGTCATTATAAATAGCATTCTCTGTGTCATAATAATCTCCACGCAAAAATCATAGATCTATTAGTTGCTTGATTTTGATTTGAAACCAGGTGGCAAATAGGCGCAGCTTAACATAATTTACTATAATCAAGACGATTTATATTGTGTATTTTGCCCACAAAACCAGAGTATAATATTAATATACATGAGGATTCGAGGACGAAAAACGCATAAATTGACCATTAGAGTAACCTGCATTAAGCCACGCCTTCAAAAGCAGCAACATCCCAAAAGTTAATATTATATACCATAAAAAAATCATTACGGCATATCAAGATAAAAGGATATTAATTTAAAATTTTTCTATTGTAATATCAAAAAAACTATCAAAATTTAACACATAATTAGAAAAGTAGTTATTGATAATATTAAGAAGCTCTAATATATTGGGCGTCTATATAACAAAATAATAAAGAATTATTAAGGACAAAAATAATGCATAAATTGATCATTAAAATCATTTATGTTTTGCCGTTCCTTAGTAAAAAATACTTGCGTCTTAGAGTTTTTTCGAATATTATTGCGACTTGTGTATATGTGCCCGCGTGATGGAATGGTAGACATAATAGACTTAAAATCTGTGGAGCCTAGCTCGTGCCGGTTCAAGTCCGGCCGCGGGTACCATTCTTGAATAAAATTAAATTAAAAAATCATCTACTCTGCTGAAATTAATAACTAATCTACCTTCTAATCTTTCCAGTATTAGCGTTATAGTGGATCATCGTGATCCGTCTCTCCAACTACCTCGATAGTTTCTTGAGAACTTAAATGAGCAATTCCTAACTCTTGTTGTTTTTGTAATAATAACTCATCAATAACAGCTATGATCTTGGCTTTATCTTGAGTCTTCAAAATTTCTATTGCCATATTTTTTAACCATATCAGCTTGAAGTGCTCACTTATTTTTTGCTTTTTTGTTAGCGCTTGGGAATCAAAAGCATCAGAGTCCAATATAATTATTGTTTTAGATTTTTCTGCTTTCTTCTTTGACTCTTTAAATGACTCATCCTTAGGTGTTACATATTCTTCTGATGTAACACCGGTAACATCGTAAATTTTTTCACTTTTACCCCTTTCAGTACAACAACTAAATAATTTAGACATACCGTACCTTAATCAATAAAAAACCTCGCATCATTATGCAATTATACATCATTACAATTCTATAACATATAATTAATAGCTAGTTTATTTATTTATAAGGTTGCAGATTCATACTATATGATGCAACTTTGCTTGATATTTCAATTTTACAGTTCGCATTACTTTACTTCTGTTGACACAGTTAGCGGTCTAGTACCTTCAATTTTGACTTCTATATCAAATCTATCACCATTATTTAAAGATTTCTTTAAATCAAAGAGCATTAGATGAATTCCACCCGGGCTTAGCTCTATGGTAGTTTTTGCTGGTACAACTATTTTGTCAATAGAAGTCATTCTACTAATACCCTTTTCATCTACAAAACTTTTATGTAATTCAACATTATTGGCGATTACCGAGGCCGAAGCACCAATTATAATGACGTCTTTATCAGTAGAGTTGGTGATTTTCATGTAAGCTGCTGAATTATTATTTGGTGAAATTGATTTTCTAGCCCACGAATTGGTAATTATTATTTCTTTCATTTGGTTAGAAATATTATCAGTTGGCAAGTTACTAGCCCCAGGAACAGTAGTGCTAACATCAGTACTATTTTGGTTGCTTGTGGCCTTGGCCGTCAAAATACTTGAAAAAATGACAGAAACTGCAGTAATGATTAGAATATTCTTTTTCATATAAACCTTTTTTTTGTAATTATACCTCTAGTAAATCAAAAACTATAGTCGTTCAATTTGAATGACTATAAAGATGATATTATGCAATTATAGACATTAATTCTTCCCATTCTCTTTTGCTTATTCCGCTTGATTCTTGTTCGATTTTTTCTCCTTTAATCATTTTACGAATAATTTCTATCCCCGTTTTAGAAATATTAGCTCCATTAATTCTATGTTCATTAAATGCTTCATAAACAAAAGGTACCCAAGCTTTTACTATATCAAGCATCACCTCTGCATAGACCCTAATTTCATATTGAGCATGGTTATCTGCCCGCAGAGCAAGAAAATGAAGTAAATTATGCAAATTAATTTTCCAATACCATTCCGTATAATGATTTAACGTTAAATTTATCCTTGCTAGCTCTCTTGTGATACCGATATTATTTTCGTTAATAATATTACCCTGATCATCCTCATTCATCATTTCAACATAATTTTTGTAACATCTAAGAGAGTCTTCTTTAATTGTTGCAAGCACTTTTGTTGCTATATCTTCTGGTAGGGTTTGGTTACTTCTACCTTGTTTATTTACGGAAGATTGAGGTGTAAGATGAGTTCTATCTGGTAAGTAAAATTCATTACTAAGTATTGAATATCTGGCAGAATATTCGTTAACGCTGGCAGTACGGTGACGAATCCACTGCCTTGCAATAAAAATTGGTAATTTAATATGGAATTTTATATCACACATTTCAAATGGTGTAGTATGGCGATGTCTGATAAGATAATTTATTAAACCTTTATCTTGCAAGCTTTTCTTAGTGCCTCTACCATAAGAAACCCTTGCAGCTTGCACTACTGCATTATCATCACCCATATAATCTACAACCCTTACAAACCCATGATCAAGCACTGGTAGTGGTTTATATAGCATCTCCTCCAAAGCTGGAACAGTTGCTCTTTTTGTAGTATTTCTTATTTGTAGCATTTCGCTTAATTCATCTTTGTCAGACATTATTTTACCTTTAAATTTATGATTTAATTGGCTTGTTAACTAAAATAGTTCTAATAGTAAATAGATAATTCAGCAACTCATTTTACAGAAAATTCTTGTCAAAGTAAGATATTATCGATTAAATTAGATTCTAGTAAGTGATTTTTTTAATAAACAAAAAATAAATGGTTTTTCTTATTATATTCCTAATAGTAGGGTTGCTCGCCTTTGGGGGAATAATGTCAGCTGGGGAAACTTCGATAACGGCATCTGCTCCAGGAAAATTACATAGGCTAAAATCAGATGGTAATAAACAAGCAATAACGGTTCTTAGAATCATTAAGATAAAAGACAGGGTGATAAGTACATTACTAATTGGTAACAGTCTGTCTAATACTTTATGCACAACAATAGCAACTAGTTTGTTCATTGATGTACTTGGGGATGATGTGGGAACGATTGTTGCATCGATAGTAATGTCATTTGTAATTATCGTTTTTTCAGAAGTGATACCAAAGGCTATAGCTGTTGCTAAACCAGAGAAAATAGCGTTGCTTATAGCTCCTGCAATTTTAATACTTTTAAAATTATTTAAACCGTTAAATATTTTGCTTTCTTATGTAGTAAAGGCATTTTGCTTTTTATTTGGCATTAATTTAAAGCAAGAAGTTTCTGTCGAAGATGAAGTTCGTGGTGTTATTGAACATCATATGCATGAAGGAAACGTAATTAAAGATGATAGAGATATGCTCGGCGGTATTCTTGACATAAGAAACATGGTTATCGCTGATATTATGATCCACAGAAGCAAGATATTTGCTATTAACATTGACACACCTAATGAAAAGCTCCTAAAAGCTACTCTAGCTTCTAACCATACAAGAATACCTATTTGGGAAAAAACACCGGATAATATTATAGGTATATTGCATATTAAGGACTTAGTACGTAAAATACACGGAACAAAAATTGATGAAAAAGATATTAACGTACGATCCCTACTAAAACCTCCAATATTTGTTGCTGATAATGCTCTTGTAACGCATCAGTTACAGCTTTTTAAGGAAGGACAGAGTCATTTAGCCTGCGTTGTTGATGAATATGGTGATCTGCAAGGAATCATAACGATGGAAGATGTTATGGAAGAAGTATTTGGTCAGATATATGACGAACATGATTATGCTCATAATAAAATCGTTAAAAAATCTGAAAATGAGTATATGATCGACGGTTCAGTATCCATTAGAGATGTGAATCGCGAACTAAACTGGGATTTACCAGAAACAGAAGCTATTACAATTGCTGGTTTTGTAATTAATGAAATGAAAAGAATTCCAAATCAAGGAGAGTTTATTATAATTGACAATTTAAAGATAGTTGTTAAAAAGAAAACCCAAAATAAGGTCAAATCTTTAAGTGTTTTTGTTCAAATAAACGAGAGCGAAAATAGTGATTAGTCTTGCTGGCAATTGCTTGTTGATTTTTTCTACAATAGTCTCGATCTTGACAATTTTTGTCAAACATACTAAAGAGAGTCCACATACTAAAGAGAGTCCAAAAATTGATAATAGAATAAGAGTCTCGAAATTTGACATCTCAAACTTTGGATTATGGCAGAGATACTTTAATAAATCCCATATTTTCTGGATAAGTAGTATCGCCATAATTATGGCTTTTTTTTTATTAGTTTTCGCTTTTGTAAGCTCTGATTTCTCTGTTAAAAATGTTTTCTTGAATTCAAGTACTATTAAGCCATTAATTTATAAGATAGCCGGTAGCTGGGCAAGCCATGAGGGATCTATTTTACTATATACAAGCCTACTTAGTTTTATCAGTTCCCTGTACATAAGGATAACAAAACACTATCACGCTAAGAGTAAAAATTTGCAAATAACTATTCTGGCCTTTATTCAAACATTATTTCTATGTTTTATATACTACACCTCCAATCCCTTTGATAATTTTAAATTTACTCCTGAACAGGGCCTTGGTCTAAATCCAGCACTACAAGATAAAGCCCTTTCAATTCATCCACCATTATTATATATGGGCTACGTATCTTACATAACCCTTTATGTAAATGGAATATTACTGCTTCTAGTGCCAACAGATAGAAAAATTATAGTTAAAAATAGTTTATATCTTTCAGGTTTTGCACTTCTTATGCTTGCATCTGGCATAGGGCTTGGATCATGGTGGGCATATAGAGAACTTGGTTGGGGAGGTTATTGGTTTTTTGATCCTGTAGAAAATATATCTTTAATGCCTTGGATTGCAGGTATTGCATTGCACCATTTTTTGCTAATTACTCACAAATCAGGAAAATTTTTAAAACCTACAATCATAACTTCTTTTTTAGCGTTCTTACTTACTTTATATGGTCTTTTTTTTGTAAGAAGCGGAATAATCAGCTCGGTTCATAGTTTTGCATTCTCTGCAGAACGAGGAATTTATCTATTTGCAATCTGCATTATTTTAACGTTATTAGCCCTAATTGCCTTTATAATAAGAAAAGAGGATGATGGTATTTCTAGTGCGAATACTAAGATCTTCTCCCCACTAACAATCTATGATAAATCTATAATTATTGGCAATGTTTTATGGATCATAGCTCTTTTATCTTTATTCATTGCGGTGATATACCCAATATACCAATCCTGTTTTTACCAAAATGAAGTAGCAATTGATCCAGAATATTTTCACAAAATATTTATTCCTATTTTTATCCCCTTAATGTTAATTGCATCTATAACTCCTTATGCGCAAAATAAAAACGGATTTTTACGCAAGCTAATTTATTCATTAATTCCCTTACTATTTATATCAGTAATTCATCATTATGCAGAATTTGGAATTATTAGTGCGTCTATAATATTTGTTTCCACTTATTTAATGACTCAAATGCTGGATCTAGTTTTAATTGAAACTAAATATTTTAAAACGCTTATAGATGCACGTAAATTACCACTAATACTTGGTCATTTTAGTTTTGGATTACTGGCTTTTGCTATTACTATTAATGTTATTTTCTCAAAAGAAATTGAATTTATTGGTAAAATTGGAGAATCTGTTTCAGATAAATCATTTATAGTTAAATTAAATAATATGAAATTTAGTAGCACAGAGGTTTATTACAGGCAAATAGCCGAATTTTCGATCCAGGATATTCATGGTAATATAGTTATATTAAGGCCAGAAAACAGATTATATAAAATTGAAAACTCCCTTTCTCAGGAAACAGATATCTATTCTTATTTAACTCATGACATTGTAGCTAGTTTAAGTAAAATAAACAGCGAAACCATTCATGCTATAATATATTACAGACCTATGATTTATTTTATCTGGTTTGCCGTGTTTTTGATAGCTGCTACTTTCTTTATCTATAGTCTACTACTTAGAAAAACAGCTACGTCTCATCATCAGATCTAAACTTAATATTTATTATATTGAAATAATGAGCAATTAGTCTACTAACAAAACACCCAGCAACAACAACTACTACCGCATCTCTGATACCAGTTGGATCAGGGTCATAGGAATTGATATTCAAATAGATACTAAATGCTAACCCCCACACTACCCCTACTTCAACATTAACAGTCCCAGTTAAACATACTATTTCATGTTTTTTACGGATCAGATCACGCAAAATGCCACCACCATTAGCAGTTAAAAATGCAAAAAATGGCCCCCACAATTCTATCGGCTCTATTTTTGCCATAATAGCTATCGATACTCCTGTAACAATAAACGCAGCTTGACCAAGAGCATCACCAAGAACTAGTACTGTATCCCAGAATTTATCCATCACTTCATCTTCATTTGCCCTTTTATTATAATATTCAAGTAGTCTGATCGTCGAAAATCCTACTAACACAATAATCATTATGTAATACATATAAGAAGGAGTTAGAAATATACCCACTTCTTCTCTGTTAATAAGAACATCTCTCATTATACCACCACCAACAGAAGGCAACATAGCAAACAGGAAAGTAGCAAATAAAGTCGCATTTTCTTTTGCAGCAATAGCTATACCAGAAATAGCAAAAGCAACCGTCCCCATTACACCAATAAAATAAAACCATTGAGAGTCAATCGTCTGCATCAGCATAACGGGATACAAGTAAGTTTTAACTATTTTTTTATATTCATTACTGCTGGAAAATGCCTTAATTTCAGTATTAAATTTATCCACCAATTCGATAGGCACAGACTTTTTACTAAACATCAAATGTATTGGTGTTTTTATATTTAATTGAACTTCTTTAATCTGTGAGTTAACTTTTTCATTTAATATAGCTGCTGCTCCAACTACTCTATCTGAGATAAATCCATCTATTTCCCCGCGAACAAGAGCTTGTAACGCGTCTACATCATTATCATATGCATCTACTATATCATTATTAGCTTCGTCTTTAATAAACAAGTTAATTTGAGGATCAGCATAAATAAAGCCTTTCGTTACACCCAAAACAAAATTTTGCAATCTAACTTGAGCTAAAAATTCTGAAACAGAGTCAAAACTGAGTTCTTTATCACCGTTATTGAGCGTAAATAATGAATTTTCTTCATAACGATATGGGATCGAGAAATAAACATATTCAGCTCTTGCATCTGAGTATGTCGCTCCAGAGGCAATATCACGAGTACCATCTCTTAGATCTTCTTGATGTTTTTTCCAACCAACTTGTTCATTGTTTACGGAAACACCAACACGATTAGCGATATTTTTCAAAAGCTCAATATCCATACCAACAAGACTATATCCTCCTGGTGTGAGTCTATTAAATTGGTATGGCTCCCATAAATACCAACCACCTTGCAGAACTTTTTTATCTGAACCGTCAACACACTCATCATTAGACGTTTTATTATCAACATTATGCGCGGCATTAGAGGATTTAGATCCTTGAATTTCTGGGCTTTGTTCCTCTAGCTTACTGAGTTCTAGAACGGGACTAATATTATCTTTTGTATCAATATCATCAACTGCCAACACAAGGCTGGTAAACAATTGAAACAAGACAACTATCAAAAATTTACGTTTAAAAATCATCATTTAACAAAACTTAATTCGTTCACATATAACTAATAACTTACATCAATAAACAGATTACATGAAATTATTGGGAATAAGTTTAGTCAAAAAATAAATTAACAGTTGATTTTTAGTTACAAAACGTCAACAGCCCCTACATTTTATCTACAGGACTAACTCCTATAACCTCAAAACCACTAGCAATAATTTTTCTTACTCCTTCTGCAAAAGCTAGTCTTGCAGCTGTTAGTTCTTCATTATCTTCCATATTAAATCGATAATCATTATTTTCCTTACCTAAATTCCAAATAGAATGGAATCTAGAAGCAATATCAATTAAATAATACGCAATTCTTTGTGGTTCACGTGTTATAGCAGCTGATGACAAAATTTTTGGCCAAGAAGCAAGTAATTTTATTAATTGAATTTCCTCCTCCGAATTAAGAAGAGAGAGATTAAATTCTTGATTAATGAAAATTTCATAAGCAGACGGGATAGTCTCTTTTGCTTTTGCTAAAATAGATTTAGTTCTAACATGTGCATATTGCACATAAAATACAGGATTATCCTTGGATTGTTCTTTGACTTTGGCGAAATCAAAATCCAACGCCATATCATTTCTACGAGTAAGCATGATAAAACGAATTATGTCTTTATCAACATCTTTTACTACATCACTAACAGTCATGAAGTTTCCACTTCTCTTTGACATTTTGATAGGTTCATTACCTTTTACAAAATTAACAAGCTGACTAGTACGAATATCGCTTTTTACTTTCCCCTGGCCTAGCGCTTCGATAACAGCTTTTATTCTTTTTATATAACCACTATGATCAGCTCCTAATATGTATATCAGAATATCAAAACCACGGTCTATTTTATCTTTTGCATATGCAAAATCTGCCGCCAAATATGACCATGAACCATCGCTTTTTTGTATGGGTCTATCTTGGTCATCACCATAATTAGATGATCGCAAAAGCAGTTGCTCTTTTCCTTCCCAGTTTTCATCTATTTTTCCTTTTGGTGGCGGTAAAGTACCAGTATATATTAACCCCATTTTTGTCAGAATTGCAACAGCTTCTGCTATTTTACCACCCTCATGTAAACTTTGTTCCGAGGTAAAAACATCATGTTTTACACCAAGCTTTTCTAGATCAAACTTTATTAATTCTAACATTTTGGCAACTGCAATTTTTTTGAGTTGCTGACGCATCGAAGTTTCATCCATTTCAAGAAAGGCAGATTTATGCTCCATTGCTAATTTCCTAGCCAAAACAGCTAAATATTCACCAGGATAGAACCCTTCAGGAATGACGGCCTTTATACCATCTAACGCCTCTTTATAACGTATTAGCAAACTATCAACCAACGTGTCAATTTGCGAGCCTGCATCATTGACATAATATTCTTTGGTAACTTCATAACCACATCGTTTTAAAACATTTGCCAGTGCATCACCATAGACTGCACCTCTTGCGTGCCCAATATGCATCGGCCCAGTTGGGTTAGCAGAAACATATTCAATATTGACCTTTTGCCCTTTACCAACATCAATTTCCCAAAAATCTTTATCATTATTGAGTATACTTTTTACACAACCATGCCACTTTTCTGCTTTTATGGTAAAGTTTATAAAACCAGGACCGGCAACTTCTATGTGAGCAACATATGGTATATTACTTAGTGATTCTTTGAATCTAATAGCTATTTCTCTTGGGTTTCCACCATTTTTTGCTGCAATAAGCATTGCTATGTTAGTTGCAATATCCCCATTTAACGGATCTTTTGGGGTTTCTAAAGTCATCTGATCCCAAATTTCTAGATCCGGGCAAATTTGGAAACATTTATTCTTAAGATCAATTCTTAATTCCTTAAATATATTCATAGATCGGCATTTGCAAATTTTAAATTATAAAACGATTGATATTGCTTAATGGCATACCTATCGGTCATGCCAGCTATATAATCGGCTATTATAGACATTTTTGAATTATTTACATCATCTTTTATCATCTCGCGCCAACCAAAGGGCAGTAAATTTATATTTTCACTGTACAATTTAAATAAGTTTTTGATAACATTTTGGCACTGCAAAGTCACGGATACAACCCGATGATGTTTATAGACTTTTCTAAAAAGAAATTCTTTTATAATTCTAATTTCATTTACTGTATCATCGGTAAATTCTACTAATGGACGTCCTAAATTACGTATATCTGATTCATTCTCAATCTTGTGTTTTTTGATATTATATCTTGTTTGCGATAAAAGACTATTTATCAAATAATGAGTTAGTTTTCTTGATACTTCATAAATTAGCCTTGAATTATCTATATTTTTATATTCATTTCTAATGTCGTGGATATACTGATCTATCAGCTCTATTTCTTCAAGATCTTTATATGTTATGATCTCGGCCCCTATACTATCTTCTAAATCATGAGTAATGTAAGCTATATCATCAGAAAGAGAGGCCACTTGAGATTCCGCAGAGGAATATTTTTTTAAATCAAGAGAGTGTATAGAATCGTAATCTGCAATATATTTGGACAGATCTTTCGAAGGTAAAGGACCATTATGTTTTATTATTCCCTCTAGCACTTCCCACGTTAAATTTAAACCATTATAGGCTGCGTATCTGTTTTCCAAATATGTTAGAATTTTAAAAGAATGAGCATTATGAGAAAAACCACCGTAATTCTCCATACATTCGTTTAAAGATTCTTCTCCAGCATGACCAAACGGTGAATGACCAAGATCGTGCGCCAGACTAACTGCTTCTGCTAAATCATCAGACAAATTAAGAGCTTTACATAAAGATCTTGCAATAGAAGATACTTCCATTGAATGAGTGAGCCTGTTTCTGTAATGATCACCTTCGTGATTAACAAATACTTGTGTTTTATACTGAAGTCTTTTGAAAGAATTGGAATGAATTATACGATCTCTGTCTCTTTCAAATTCATTTCTATAAGGAGTTGCTTTTTCAGGACAGACTCTTCCTTTTGTTTTTTCTGGTATACACGCATATTTTTCAAGCATAGTTTTTCTCATTTATAAGTTTAAGATGTTTAATACCAAATCACTTTCGTAAGAGTAATATTATATTATTATAAAGATACTATCATAAAGATCTATATTCAATTTGTTTCTTCAACTTAAATTTACTATGACATGTTTTTTAGTGTTTAAGTTTTAAAAGAAAATCATTATGATTACTTAACTCTTGATTAGTTGGGATAATAACCAATTTATTACCTCTAGCTACAAATTCGTTTTCTCGTTCTAGCGTAATTTTATTATGGTCTTTTTCTTTCAAAGAAAAGCTAACTTGTCTACCACCTGATAATTCAACATATACCTCCGATAACAGGTAAGCATCTTTAAGAGCCCCATGGAACTGCCTATTTGTATTATCTACTTTAAACCTTTTACATAAAGCATCCAGATTTACCCTTGCACCTGGAAAAAACCTTCTTGCAATTGGTAGAGTATCAATAACTTCAGAAAGCTCAATAGAAGGTAAATTTAACAAGGTTAATTCATAATTTAAAAATTTTATATCAAACGGGGCATTATGAATAACTAACTTACCATTTTGAAGAAAATTGATAAATTCATTAGCAATATTTTTGAATAACGGTTTATCTTTTAAGAATTCACTTGAGATTCCATGAATTCGGTAAGCTTCTGATGGCATGTCCCTTTCTGGATTAATGTAATAATGAAACTTATTACCGGTAATGACTTTATTAATCATTTCTAAAGCACCAACTTCAACAATTCTATGCCCATCTTTTGGATCAAGCCCTGTTGTTTCTGTATCTAGAATAATTTCTCTAATACTCATTTAATTTATCAATAATTTTGCTAATTTGAAATTCAATATCTAAGTCTGTATTTATTTGAAAATCTGACAGATTTATTTTTTCCTCTTGTGATAATTGTATGTTTTTTATTTTATTATAGATTTTTAAATTAAAATTACCTTTCTGTTTAGCTCTTTTTTTTCTGTTTTTCTCGTTACAATAGACACATACATTGTAATCAAAATAATTATTAAATCCAGTTTCAAATAATAAAGGCACTTCTACAAACACAAATTTTTCATCATTATATTGACTTTCAAAAGCGATTATCCCCTCTCTAACTTTAGGATGTATATATTTTTCCAGCTTTTTTCTTTGATCATCATCGTTATAAATAATTTCAGTTAAGTTTTTTTTATCAAAAAAATTTCCAATTTTAACAAAAATATGAAGTAATTCCCTCTGAACATTTGAATCAGCATAGAGTTTTCTGACATAATCATCGCATGAAAAAGTTTTAAATCCCATTTTTTCCAGATATTTTAATACAAAACTCTTTCCCGAGGCAAAACTCCCTGTAATAGCTACAGACTTGTTTTTACTGAAGCTTGTTTTTTTTATGTTCATAATAATATTTCATGATAATAGCTGCTGTTTCCTCTATTGAACGTCTTGAAACGTCAATAACTTGCCAATTATTTTTTAAACATAATCGCCTTACTTCCTTACACTCTTCTTGAACTATCTTTACGTCTGTATAATCCGAAGATTCATTAATCTGCAGCAAATGCATTCTACTTTCTCTTATTTCTATAAGCCTAGCTGGGTTAATTATAAGCCCAAAAATAACTGTATTTTTTAGCGATTCTATAATAGGGGGAAATGAAAAACTATGTATAAAAGGAATATTTGCAGTTTTAAAACCGTTATATGCTAAATATACAGATGTTGGAGTCTTCGAAGTTCTAGATGGCCCTATTAAAATTATGTCTGCTTCATCTAAATCTTCTAAAATCTGACCATCATCATGCTTTAATGAATATTCTATAGCTTCTACTTTATCAAAATAAGTTTCGTCAAACTTATTTTTAAAGCCAATATTATCATCGTCAGCACCAACGCCTAAATAATCTGATATTTCATTAACAATTTTACTAACAACAGAAACACATGGTATTTTTAATTCCAAAGAAAATCTCTTTAATTTATCTCTCAAAATATTATTCGAAACAGTGTATAATATAATTCCTGGTTTTTCTTTTATTTTTCTTAATACTTCATCTAGTAGTATTTCAGTTCTAGTCATTGGCCAATGATATTTTTTTACTTCTATATCGCTGAATTTGGTTAGAGCTGTATTTGCTGCATGTTTTACTGTTTGACCAGAAGATTCTGAAATTAGATGGACTACAAGCTTCTTCATATAATACACATTTTAATTGTGGATAAGTAATTGGGTTATTAGATCTTAGCTTTACTAATTTGTCCAATCAAAAACTAAGCAACAGGGGGTTAAATCTCAATAAAATATGGCAGTGTAGGAAATTGTGAATTAATTACAAATCGCCCGCACATATTGAGATATAAACATTATATAGACTCTTTACCCACTAAAAACTTCACTGTATAAAATATTATGTTAATAGTTTGTATATTCTATCAGCGCAGGTTATTTGTAACAGTTTGACCCATACTAGCATAGTTGATAAATATGTGGATAAATTAACAACCTACATTATCTATTGGACAACAACAACTAAAATACTATAAATATATACTTAAGTTATTATTTTAGTACATAAGCATAATTATGACGATTTTACAAAAAACATTCGAGAAAAAAAATAATTTTGTCCCTATATGGTTCATGCGACAGGCTGGTAGATATTTGCCTGAATATATGGAAATTAGAAAAAACGTCCCAGATTTTCTAGAGCTATGTTACGATTCTAAAAAGGCAGCTATTGTTACTATGCAACCTATAGAAAGATTCGATTTTAATGCAGCTATTATTTTCTCGGATATTTTAGTATTACCTCATGCACTTGGTTGGAGAGTTAAGTTTGAAAAGGGAGAAGGGCCCCTTTTACAAAAATTCGAGACAGATAAGGATCTCCTTTATTTAAGCGGTGGGCTCAATGAAAAAGTAAATCATGTATATGATACAATAAATAAAGTAAGAGCATCTCTTAACAAAGAGGTATCTTTAATAGGTTTTGCTGGTAGTCCATGGACTGTTGCAAGCTATATGCTTGAAGGGAGAGGAAAACAAGATTTTTCTGTGAGCAAGAATTTTCTCTATACAAAGAAAGATTTGGCATCTCAATTGATTGAAATTATTACTAATAGAACTATTGAATATCTTTTAGGACAAGTAAATGCTGGCGCAGATATTATTCAATTATTCGATTCATGGGCTGGAATTTTATCTGGAGAAGAATATAATGATTTTGTTATAAAACCTACTAAAAAAATTGTAAATTCGATAAAAGATAAATACCCTAATTTGCCAATTATAGGTTTTCCAAGAGGTTCTGGATATTTATATCAAGAATATATAGACAAAACTAATATCGATGCAGTAGGGGTAGACCAGTTTGTGCCAATAAATATGATGAAAAAATGGCAGGATAAACTTGTGGTGCAAGGAAATTTTGATCCTGTTTTATTACTTGGCAGTAAAGAAATTATTGAAAAAAAAGCAAATAATATTTTATCAGAACTTGGAGGGAAAAATTTTATTTTCAATCTAGGACATGGTATTTTGCCTGAAACTCCGGTAGAAAATGTTGAATTTTTAGTAAATTATGTCAAAAATTATAGAAAATAGGTCTAATAAAAAAAGGATAGCTATTGTCCTTTTTAACCTTGGAGGGCCAGATAGTCTCAAGGCTGTAAAGCCTTTCCTTTTTAATTTATTTAATGATAAATATATTATTACCCTGCCAGCTATATTAAGATTTTTTATAGCAAAGTTAATTTCTAGTAGAAGAGAAAAATTTGCACAAGCGATTTATGCTAATACTGGTAATAAGTCGCCGATTTTGGAAGAAACAATAGCTCAAAGAGAAGCTCTGAAAAAAGAACTTATAAAAAATAAAGACTCAGATTTTGAAATATTTATTTGTATGCGTCATTGGCATCCAATGAGTAGAGAAGTTGTAAAAAATATAAAAATCTATGATCCCCAAGAAATTATAATATTGCCACTTTATCCGCAATTTTCAACCACTACAACCGCCTCCTCAATAGATGAGTTTACTAAAAAATTAAATGAGGAATTTAAGGGATTTATAGATAAAATTAAATTAAAAACAATATGTTGTTATCCACTAGATGAAGGTTTTATAAATTCTCATGTAAAGTTAATTGAAGATAAGCTTGAAAATCAGCATGACTTAAACAATTTCAGAATATTATTTTCAGCTCATGGTTTACCAGAAAAAATAGTGAAATCTGGTGATCCATATCAATGGCAGATAGAGCAAACAGTTCTACGGATTATAAGTAAACTAAGCTTAAATGCAAAATTTAAAGATATAGACTACAAAGTTACTTATCAAAGCAGAGTAGGTCCATTAAAATGGCTGGACCCTAATACAGAAGATGAAATAAAAATAGCCGGTTCGATAAATAAATCTTTGATAATTGTTCCCGTTGCATTTGTTTCAGAACATGTTGAGACTTTAGTTGAACTTGATATTGAATATAAAAAGATAGCAGATAGTTACAAGATCGATTATATCAGGATTCCAACTTTAAGCACTAATGATATATTTGTAAAATCATTGGCAAATATGATTTTAAATTTTTCTAAAAAGGACTATAACTGTTTATTTTCAAGTAGTTTTGATAGGATATGTCCGGCTAGTTATACTAAATGTCCTTGCAAAGCAACTAACTAAAAATTTGGTTTTATAATGGAAGATTATTTTTTATGGTACAAAGCTATTCATGTTATAGCAGTTATTTCTTGGATGGCAGCAATGTTTTATATGCCAAGATTATTCGTCTATCATAGTAACCCCAATATTAGTCCCCAGATGGATGAAACTTTTAAACTAATGGAAAAAAGGCTACTTAGAATAATAATGACGCCGTCGATGATAATTACTTATATTTTTGGTTTGTTGGTAGCTTATATATATGGTTTTGCAGCTCTGGGTCTTTGGTTTCATATAAAAATGCTCGCAGTATTAGCTTTGACTATTTTACATGGAATGCAAGCAAAATGGGTAAAAGATTTTGCTAATGGCAGAAATAAACACTCAGAAAAATTCTATAGAATTATAAATGAAGTCCCAGTAATTTTTATGGTTATTGCTGTTATTATGGTTGTAGTTAAACCATTTGAATAAAGCAAAAAACTATTTTCTATTTTACTTAAGAGTGAAATTGTATTAAACTAGGCTATTTTATAGTTAGAAGTTAAATATCTATGGCTATTTTAAAGATAATTACTGCGCCTGATCCCATTTTAAAAACTAGGGCTCATTCAGTCGATTTGGTTGATGATAGTATCAGGACCATTATGGATAACATGCTTGAAACCATGTACCATGATAAGGGAGTCGGCCTTGCTGCTAATCAGGTTGGTATTTTAAAAAGAATTGTAGTTATTGACTTACAAGATAACGATGAGGAAGAAAGGCCTGATGGATTTTATCCATTATTTATGGCAAATCCTGTAATAATTAGCTGTTCTGATGAGATGATAGAAGCTACGGAAGGCTGTCTTTCTGTTCCTGATCAGAAAATAGATGTGTTGCGTCATGCTTCTGTTAAAGTTAAATATATAAATTACAATAATAAAGTAAATGAAATAGAAGCTAGTGGTTGGCTAGCAAGGGTAATCCAGCATGAAATGGATCATTTAGAAGGAAAAACATTATTAGATTATTTATCTAATTTAAAAAAGAATGTAGTAATTCGTAAATTAACAAAATTAAAAAAAATCTCAATTTAATCGACTATGTATCTTTTTTTAGAGCATATTTAAAATCTCTTTAATTTAGCAGTACTTTACATGAACATAATTTTTATGGGAACTCCTGAATTTGCAACATCTCCTTTAAAGGCTTTGTTAGAGTCAAAAATTCATAAAGTAGTGGCTGTTTTTTCTCAAAGACCAAAACCCAAAGGCAGAGGAATGAAAATAGCAGAATCTCCCGTGCATCAGCTAGCTAGCAGTTATCATATTCCAGTTTATACGCCATCGACTTTGAGAAATGAAGAGGCAGATAGACTCGTAAAATCTATTGAAGCAGATATAATTATTGTTACTGCTTATGGTTTTATTATTCCAAAAAATATTTTAGAAGCAAAAAAATATGGCTGTTTGAACATACACCCTTCTGATTTGCCTAAATATAGAGGAGCTGCGCCTTTGCAGCGTACCATAATTAATGGTGAAACAGAAACAGCTGTTTGCATTATGCAAATGGATGAGGGGTTAGATACTGGAGATATAATATTAGAACAAAAATTTCCTATTTCTGATAAAATTACCTTTACAGAGTTACACAATAAAACTTCGAATCTTGGCGCAGAGATGCTCATAAAAGCCCTTGATAATATTGATAAAATAAAAGCTTTAAAGCAATCTGAAGAAGGGATATTATATGCTCACAAACTTTCTAAGGAAGAGTCAAAAATAAATTGGAGCGAGCCTGCTTTTGTGATAGATTGCAAAATAAGAGGAATGAATCCTTGGCCTGGAGTTTATTTTGAACATAAAGGTAAGAAAATTAAGATAATACAAGCAGAATATTTTAATGTTGATCATGAATATGATCCAGGATTATTATTAAATAATGATATTAATTCTTTCGAGGTTGCCTGTGGTAAAGGGATATTAAGAATTCTGAATTTACAACCTGAAGGGAAGAAAATAATGAATGCAAAAGATTATCTTTTAGGCATTAGCAACAAAGATAAAAATATCAGATTTTCCTAGATAAAATCACAAAAAAATTGTATTTTTGCGCTAAAGAATTTATCCATCAACTACTATTACATTGTAATATGGATAGAGCATGTACCCATCCTTAACAGGTTATTTATAGTTATATGAAAGATACTCTCCCTAAGAAGTCACTTACAGTCAAAGATCGTTTAGAGCGCATTACTCAAAAAATTTTAGCAGTAGATAAAGATCAAATTGCCATGATCATCTTGTTTGGATCTTATGCTAGGGGCGATTGGGTGAGAGATCACTATACAGAAGGTCATATAACTTATAGTTACGAGAGTGATCTTGATATTATGGTAATAACCAAAAGCCCTAAATATGCTGGTTTTCAGGGGCGGTCATTACAAAGTAAATTAGAGACTAGGTTAGAACGTTGTGGTTTGGGATGGAGGCCTTTTTTAGCTCCGCGTGTCACTATAATTGTGGAAACCATTTTGCACGTTAATACTGAGCTTGAAAAAAGCCGGTATTTTTACTCTGATATTAAGAAAGAGGGAATATTGCTTTATGATAGTGGTGAATTTAAACTCTCCGAAGCTAGAGATTTAAGCTGGGAAGAAAGAAAAGAAATAGCTCAAGAGGATTTTGAGCAGTGGTTTCATGAAGGTAGGGAGTTCTTAATTGATGTTAGTACTGCTTTTAAACGAAGTAATTTTAAACGTGGAGCTTTTTATCTACATCAAGCTACCGAGAGTTTTTATAATGCTATTTTATTGGTATTTAGTGGTTATAAAGGCAAAATACACAATATTTTAACCCTTGGCAGTTTAGCTGCTAATTATAGTAAAGAACTGTTAAAAATATTTCCTCGCGATACTAAAGAACGTAATGATCGATTTATTTTATTACAAAAAGCCTATATTGACGCCCGTTACGATAAAAATTATAAAATCACTGAGGAAGAATTGCAATATCTTATTTCCCGAGTTGAAAAGCTAAAATCTGTCACCGAAGAAATTTGCAATGCTTGGATTAATCGCTAAAGCAGAAAAACCGTCATCCCGCGGCTTCGCTATCGTCATCCCGCGGCATCGACCGCGGGATGACTGACGATAGCGGTACTTGCGGGAAACGGTAGAGCGGTACTTGCGGGATGATGGTAGCGAAACCGTGGGATGATAAGTAGCGGTGCTCATTCAAGATCACTACGCTCCTGGAAACTCGCTTTTGGAATTAACTATCCCATCTTCAAATTGATTTGGTATTATTACAACTATTATCCAGTATTAGCGTTATAGTAATTTAGGTTGCAAGCTATGCGCCAAATTTAGCTAACAGATATTCTTTGAACTTCAAGCTCTCTACAAAGCTTTTGCCATGAAGTTTCAATTTTCCTTATTTCCTCGCTTATGATATTCACAATATTCTCAGAAGAACCTTCTAAGTTCTTTAATTGCTGATTTAGCAGTTGAGTAATGTTACATAAGTTACTCTGTAGTTTATCTAGGGAACATGCAAACTTTTTTCTTAAATTAGCATTATCTATTTCACTAACCCTATTTTGGACAACTAAAGCAAGCTCAGCGATCTTAGCATTCATCAATTCAAGTTGCTCCTTACGCAAATTAGCGTACTGCTCCATAGTCTGTAGAACCTTAGCTTCAACTCTAACTGCTGCTGTTCTTTTTAAATCCCAAGCAAGACCAACAAGGCTCATCAAGTAGATTATCCATTTATGCACATCAAACTGATACCATTTGACACCATTTCTATAATCTGAAGGAAAAGCATGATGATAATTATGCCAATTTTCTCCAAGAAGAAGCAAAGCAAGCCACCATATGTCACCAGAAGTACTATGTGCATATTTTTGTGTTCCGGCAAAATGACACAGAGAATTTGTGCAGAAAGTTGCTTGCTGTTGCAAAGCACGACCAAGACCAATAAATATAAATCCGGCATATGCTGCTAAAATAGTATGACCAAATATAAACCCAACAAGTGCAGGAACAATGGTATTCATAAATGCGGCAATTTTCCAGTAATACCTTAACTGCCATCTAAGTAATTTATTTCTACCAAGTTTTACCATTGTAACTTTGTCAATAGATTTGTAACTGCCTTCCCCTTCAAGCATCCAACCCATGTGCGACCACCAGAAACCTTTTATTTTGCTGTTATATTTAAGAGGAGAATGTGGATCAAGATCAGTATCAGTATATGTGTGATGCCTAAAATGATTAGAAGCCCATGATAATGCAGGTCCTTGCAACGTTCCGGCTGATAAAAGTATTAAAACAAATTCTGCATATTTGTTTATTTTGTAAGAATCATGTGACCATAATCTGTGCAAACCAACACCAACTGAAATGTTTGCTACATAATATCCACTGATAAAGAGCAGTCCTTCAAACCACCCTAACTGATAATCAAGTAAGTAATTTATGCCCAATACAATCAAAAAAATAGGATACAAAATGAGGGCAAAAAGCGCAGGCAAGTTATATTTTGACATAATGGCGTACCTTTTTCACATTTAGACAGATAAGGGGTTAATGGAGCGGGTGAAGGGATTCGAACCCTCGACTTCGACCTTGGCAAGGTAGCGCTCTACCCCTGAGCTACACCCGCTAGTATATATTTTATAAATTAGAAAAACAACCTAAATTAAGCACATTATTTGCAAAATATCAAGTTTATAGCTAATGTGTTTTTATTTTTCTAATTAATACTAAACGTCAACCTCCTGAATTAAGTTTACACAAACCCGGCTGTACAAAAAAGAGTTTTCTTTGTGCAAAAACGCTTTATGTGGTTAATTTCAGAACTGACGTAACATATCTGAGCTAGGAGCATACAAAATCTATAGAAAATATCAAGTACAAAATTACTAATTTTTACTATTAGAATTATATTTCTTTGCGCCGCCTAAAAACTAGGCATATGTCTCTATGCTGATATTCTTGCAAAGTTTTAAATCATATTAACAATTTTATTCACAAAATTTGTGGATAGTTGCTTCATACTATGGCAAAAATAGTTCAGCAAGATAGATTCTTAATTATTATTGATAGTTTTGTTGCAATTTTTGCTCATCTAAATATTCTGGTTTACCAAAAATATCTGGATCTTGTAGAATAAATAATTTGCTATTAATCTTGGTAAGGTTTAGGGTTGGACCGAATTTCAATTTGATTATATTATTTTCTTCGGTTATTTTTATCATTTCGATATTTTGCCTATTCTTGTTAAACTTGATTTCACTGAGTTTTCCCGAGTCTATATGAGTTAATTCTAGTTTATAATGGCCCTTTTCTTCTTTTGCCCAGAGGACGCTAAATTGGTCATCAAATTTTATCCCGTCAACTAGTAAAAAATTAAAAAGATTTTCTTCAGCAGAGATTCTGCTTAAATTTTCCATTTCGTAATCATAAACAGAAACGTAATTTTTATTACCTACAATCAATAATGGAAATGGTTTAAAATAATTTACCCTAAATTTATGTGGTTTGTTTATAATTAGTATGCCATTTGCTTTTACTCCTTTTGAATCTGATTGTTCAAAACTAATTGCTGCCGACTGGATATTTTGAATATAGGATTTAATATTTTCTACAATTTGTTCTTTTGAAGCTCCAAATACTAGATTGACTCTGCAAATTATCAGTAATAATATCACGACATTAACTAAATGCCAATTTCCTGATTTATGTGTTCTTGGTGTGAGGTAATTCATATAAGTTTGTTATATATATTATTTAAGTTTTTACATATTAATGAATGAGTAATATAAGTTCAAATAGTAATAATATTTTTTATCAATAAAAATAATGATTCTTAAAATCGCTGCATTAAAAGAAAGGGCTAAAGGGGAAACAAGAGTTGCTATCACCCCTGATATAGCAAAGTTATATGTTAAAAAGGGCTATAGTGTTTTTGTTGAGAAATCTATTGGCGGAGCCATAAATTTTACCGATGAAGAATATATCGCAGCTGGAGCTAAGGTTTCTGGTGTTCCCCTTGAGATTATTGCTGATGCTGATATCATTCTAAAAGTGCAACCATCGCCTATGGAAGAGCCTCTAAATGAGATAAACATAGCCAAGACCGGGGCAACAATAATCGGTCTACTTTCTCCTCATTCTCATAGTGAATATATAGATAAAGCTGTATCTAAAAATCTTTCAACTATTGCCATGGAGCTTGTGCCAAGAATTACTAGAGCTCAATCTATGGATGTTTTATCGTCACAAAGTAACTTAGCTGGTTATAGAGCTGTAATTGAGGCTTGTTATTACTATGATAGAGCTTTTCCAATGATGATGACTGCAGCAGGCACAATAAATCCAGCTAAAACTCTGATTCTCGGAGTTGGCGTTGCTGGGCTTCAAGCAATTGCTACTGCAAAAAGATTGGGAGCAGCTGTATCTGCTTATGATGTAAGAGCAGCAACAAAAGAACAGGTAGAGAGCTTGGGAGCAAAATTTGTTTATCCAGCAACTGAGTTTTCTGACAGAGAAGATAAATCTGGATATGCAAGAGAAGTAACGAAAGATTTTGCCGCTATACAAGAGGAATTTTTGTCAGGAATAATAAGTAATTTTGATATAGTCATTACTACTGCTCAAATAGCTGGTAAAAAAGCTCCAATTCTGATAACTAAAAAAATGGTTTCTAAAATGAAACCAGGATCAGTAATAGTTGACCTATCAACATCTACGGGAGGAAATGTAGAAGATTCTGTTATTGATAAAGTCATAAGCAAAAAGGGAATCAAATTTATTGGTTGGTCTAACATGGCAGCAAGAGTTGCTTCCGATAGCTCAAAATTATACGCAAAGAACTTATATAATTTTTTAGAACATGCCCTGAAAAATGGTAAAATTAATTTTACCGATGAAATAGTAGAAGAAATGCTAATAGGTATGGATGGTAAAATGGTGAATAAAAAATTTAAGATATGAAATGAGGTTATTTTATGAATCAAGAATTATCAATCGTCACGACGCAAGCAATAGAATTATCTGAGAAAGCTATATTATTAGCCGAAAAACTAAATTCAATTGCAACAGAAGTACAGGTTCAGCACGTTTCTGCAGTAGATCCATTTATATTTGCAATTACCATATTTTCCTTGGCTTGCTTTGTTGGTTATTATGTTGTATGGAAAGTAACGCCATCATTGCATACACCTCTTATGTCTATTACTAATGCTATATCTGGAATCATCATAATAGGAGCTCTATTGGCCTCTAGTTCTAGTTCTGTAAGTTTTTCTATGATCTTGGGATTCTTTGCTGCATTTTTGGCATCAATAAATATTTTTGGAGGGTTTATAGTAACTGAGCGAATGCTAGAAATGTTTAAAAAGAAATAATACAATATACTGCCTATAATCCAAGAATTGGGCTATAAACCGCTATACCAAATTAATACCGAAGTTAAAATCTATTTATTATGTCAATTCAGTTTATCGAGATATTATACTTACTATCAGCAATTTGCTTTATTTTTTCACTCAAAGGGCTTGCTTCTCCTAAGTCTGCTCGTAATGGTAGTTTAATCGGCATATTTGGTATGTTGCTGGCGTTATTTGCCACATTTTCGATGCCTGGGTTTCATCACAAAATTCCATTATTAATTACTGTTGCTTTAGGAGGAATTGCTGGTGGATATATCGCTAGAAAAATTCCAATGACTTCAATGCCAGAACTTGTTGCTGGCTTTCACTCTTTTGTTGGGCTTGCGGCTGTGCTTGTTGGGCTTGCGACTTTGCTATCCCCAGAAAATTTTGGTATTGGTGAGCGCGGATCAATTCCGCTATTAGCTAGAATTGAGATGTCACTGGGAGCTGCTATTGGTGCATTGACCTTTAGCGGGTCTGTCATAGCTTTTGGTAAGTTACGAGGTGTTATTGACTCGAAGCCTTTGAAGTTTATAGGCCAACAATATGTATGTTTATTAATGAGTTTTGCTCTTGTTGGAATGGTTGTTTATTTTGCTAAAAACCAAGCTATTCTATTATTTATTTTGATAATTATAGTTGCGTTAATACTAGGCATATTGCTTATTGTGCCAATAGGCGGAGCTGATATGCCTGTAGTTGTTTCAATGTTAAATTCTTATTCTGGTTGGGCCGCTGCTGGTATTGGTTTCACCCTTGGCAATAGCCTTCTTATTATTACAGGAGCATTAGTTGGTGCGAGCGGGGCTATTTTAAGTTACATAATGTGTAAAGCGATGAATCGTTCTCTGCTAAACGTCATTTTTGGTGCTTTTAAGCCATCAGCAACAAATCAGAATCCGACTGAACAAGAAAATAGACTAGCAAAAGTTAGTAGCCCTGAAGATGCAGCCTTTATGATACAAAAAGCTGACTCAGTAATAATTGTTCCAGGTTATGGTATGGCTGTTGCGCAGTCTCAACATGCTATAAAAGAGATGGTCAATCATTTGAAAAAAATTGGTATAAGGGTGAGATTTGCTATACATCCGGTAGCTGGTAGAATGCCAGGACATATGAATGTTTTACTTGCTGAGGCAAGCATAGATTATGACGATGTATTCGAGCTTGATGAGATAAATGGAGATTTTGGTTCAACTGATATAGTTTTGGTGGTAGGTGCTAATGATATTACTAACCCTGCTGCTAAATCTGATCCCTCTAGCCCTATTTTTGGCATGCCAATTTTGGATGTAGCATCAGCTAAGACTGTGTTTTTTGTTAAAAGATCTATGGCCTCTGGTTATGCTGGGATACAAAACGAGCTGTTTTTCCAGGAAAACACATTAATGTTATTTGGTGATGCTAAAAAAGTAATAGAAGAAATTGTAAAATCTTTTGATATATAATATATTATACCAAGTCTCATTTTAAATCAGACTAATGAATTTCAAGACGAGGGCTTGAGCAGCGTAGTGATCTACGTGAGCAGTAGCCGAGATCTGCAAAATTCGTTTGTATCATTTAAAATGAGACTTGGTATTAGTAATCCAAAAATCTTAAAAGTCACTATCAAAGGGTAAATGAAAATAGCAACGTGGAACATAAATTCAGTTCGTCCGAGGCTGAATTTATTAAAAACTCTGGCGGAAATTGCCAACCCTGATGTTATATGTCTGCAGGAAACAAAGACGCCAGACGAGCTATTTCCACAGGATGAAATAAAAAAAATAGGTTATAACTACTTAGCTTTTGCAGGGCAAAAATCTTATAATGGGGTTGCGATTTTATCTAAATATCCTATTAGTAGCATCTTCTCTTATAATTTCTACAATGAGGATAAAAGACATATTTCGGCTAAAATCGGGAATTTTGAAATTCATAATTTTTATATGCCAGCAGGTGGGGATGAGCCAGATGCTAATCTTAATCACAAATTCAAACATAAGTTAGAATATATTAAATTAGTACAAAACTGGTTCTTAAATAATCGAAGTAAAAATGACAATATCATTTTACTTGGTGACTTAAACATTGCTCCGCATAAAAATGATGTATGGTCTAGTACTCAGTTAAAAAACGTGGTGAGCCATACTCCGATTGAACGAGAGCTACTAATAAACCTACAAAATTCATTTGAATTTACTGATAGTGCTAGGCACTTTACTAGTATGGATAAAAAATTATATAGCTGGTGGAGTTATAGAAATAGAGATTGGCAAAAGTCAGACCGAGGCAGAAGACTAGACCATATCTGGGTAAGCTTGCCTCTTAAAAGCCAACTTAAAAATATTGTAACTCTTAAAGAAGCACGCAGTTGGGATAGGCCCTCTGACCATGTGCCTTTTATGATTGAGTTATGAACTATATTTCCATTTACATACACTGGCCATTTTGTTTGTCACTTTGCCCTTATTGCGATTTTAATTCTCATATTGCAAATAGTATAGATCATCACAAATGGCTAAAAGCCTATGAAAAAGAATTAGAGTATTTTTCTTCGACGATAAAAAATAAAGAAGTTAGATCTATATTTTTTGGCGGTGGTACCCCATCTCTTATGCAGCCTTTTGTGGTTGAAGGGATAATAAATAAGATTGCGTCTCTTGGCAGGGTTTCTGATTCTTGTGAAATTACGCTTGAAGCTAATCCTACTTCGTTTGAAACAAATAAATTCAAGCAATTTAGATCAGCTGGAATCAATAGAGTTTCAATTGGCATACAATCGCTTAACGAAAAAGATTTGTTGGTTTTGGGTCGCAAGCACTCTAGCGAAGAAGCAATTAATGCTGTTAAGTCCGCAAGTAATATCTTTCCAAGATATTCGTTTGACTTAATTTATGCTCGTCCTGGTCAACTTATTGCAAAATGGCAAAAAGAACTAAAATTTGCTCTAACTCTTGCAGGTGGCCATATCTCTCTTTATCAGCTAACTATCGAGAAGGGAACTCCTTTTTTCAATCTTTTTCGTTCTAATAAGCTAGCATTACCATCAAATGAATTGGCAGCAGAATTATATGAATGGACCAATGATTTTTTAAAAGAAAATAATTACAACCGATATGAAATATCGAATTACTCCAAATCGCAAGAAGAATGCATTCATAATTTATGTTATTGGAATTATGGTGAATATATAGGAATAGGTCCTGGAGCACATAGTCGCATTCATAACATTAGCAACTCAAATGATCTGAGCATATCAGCATTAATGATGCATCATAAACCAGATAAATGGTTAAGTTCTGTAGAATTGCAAGGCCATGCTATTCAAAATAATACAAAACTTTCTAAATCTGAAGTTATTGAAGAATTAATAATGATGGGCACAAGGCTTGCTGGTGGCATTAAAGAAGAATCTATAGAAAAACTTTTAAATTTAAAATTTACTGATATCTTAAACCGGGATACCATGGCCTATTACATCGATAAACAATTGATTTTTATGGATAACAACACCTTAAAATTGTCAGATGCTGGTTTGTTATTGCATAACTACTTGATAACTAGGCTAGTTTGTTTATAAAAGCCTTGTAATAGCAAAAATCACTTTTACAACTCTGGAACGAATTATCCTTTAATCCTCCAGCCTTTATCTATTAGTTCCTCTAATATGAAATATAGTAGTATGTTTGCTATTGCTAAAAAACCTATTCCTACCATTATGTTTCCATCAGTTTTGTCTGTAAGGCAGTATCTAAAACCATCAATCATGTAAAAAAATGGATTAAACATATTTATTTGCTGTAAAATAACGGGCAAGTCTTTTACTGAATAAAATGTTCCAGATAAAAAAGATAGAGGCGTAATTAGGTAGCTTGTAATAGCCGAATATTGATCAAAAGAATTGGCAATCATTCCGGATAATATACCAAGTTTGCCAAGCAATGTACAGGATGCTAGAACGTAAAATACCAGTAAGAATGGATGATGTAAGGTAAATTCCACAAAAGGTAGTAAAGATAGTGTCACTAATATTCCCACTATTAAACCTCTTAAAACAGCACCAAACGTAAAGGCAATTATTATTTCTTTGCTGCCCAATGGCGGGGTTAGTATATCGGAAATATAGCCTATTATTTTACTCATTATAAAAGATGAAGAACTATTAGCAAAAGCATTTTGTACTATACTCATTATAATTAACCCATAACCCATAAAATTGATAAATTTTACCCCGTTTATGTCGCGTCTTTCTGAGCCAATCGCCAGTACAAAAACAGCAAGAAATATCAAAGCTGAAATAGCTGGGGTTATAAGGGTTTGATTATAGACTTTCATAAATCTTTTTACTTCACGCAGTGTTAGGCTATAAGTGCCATACCAGTTAATTTGTTCCATATTGTTAAATTATGATTATTTATTTATGTAAAAACTCCAAAATTATGATATATTCCGCTTTAAAATTTATCAACTATATTCGCAATACTTTAAAATCAAATAAAATTAATGACTAAGAAACTTTTTGTTAAGACCTATGGTTGTCAGATGAATGTATATGACTCTATAAAAATGAAAGAGTTACTAGACCCTTTCGGTTTTGAGTCCACAGATGATATGAATGAAGCTGATATGGTAATTTTAAATACTTGTCACATCAGAGAAAAAGCTTCGGAAAAAATGTATTCTGAACTTGGTAGAGTAAAAAAAATCAAAGATAAAAAATTATCATCTACTGGAATAGATATGATAATAGCAGTAGCTGGTTGCGTAGCACAAGCCGAAGGGGAAGAAATTTTTGCGCGCGCGCCATATGTTGATATAGTTGTTGGACCTCAATCATATCATACACTGCCAGAGCTTGTAGCTAAGTTAGCACGATCTGAAAAGCATCTGATTGATCTTGATTTTATTGAAGAAGAAAAATTTGATAATTTACCCAAAGAATATTCAGAACAAGGAGCAAGTGCTTTTGTCTCTATTCAAGAAGGATGTGACAAATTCTGTACTTTTTGCGTTGTGCCTTATACTAGGGGTCCAGAATTTTCTCGCAAGGTAGAAGAAATATACCGGGAAGCAATGGCTTTAGTTGCCAAAGGAGCAAGAGAAATACACTTGCTTGGGCAGAATGTTAATGCCTATCATGGTAAAAATTCAAATAATGATACAATATTTTCTTTGGCAGATTTAATTCGCCATATTTCAACCATTAAGGATCTAGAAAGGATTAGATACACTACTTCGCATCCAAAAGATATGACTGACGAGCTGATAAATATGCATGGTCAGATAAATCAATTAATGCCATTTTTACACCTTCCGGTTCAATCTGGTTCAGATAAGATCTTGAAAATGATGAACAGAAAACATACCAGAAAAGAATATTTTGCAATTATTGACAAATTAAGAGCAGCAAGAGCGGATATAGTTCTATCTTCTGATTTTATAGTTGGTTTTCCGGGTGAAACAGATGAGGATTTTGCCGATACTATGGATCTAGTTAAAAGGGTTAGATACGGCCAGTGCTACTCTTTTAAGTATAGCCCAAGGCCTGGAACACCAGCAG
>JACCDN010131394.1_pt1 | contig 31907 bp, 33 predicted proteins | sample 7441691 | NCBI WGS metagenome assembly JACCDN01 (sample SAMN15323439, study PRJNA562643) | freshwater metagenome | isolation source: river surface water | place: USA:Blue River Watershed | collected 2017-08-16
CACCTCTTCCCTTTCCGAACAGAGAAGTTAAGCCCGACTGCGCAGATGGTACTGCAGTTATGTGGGAGAGTATGTCGCCGCCTTTTTTTATAAAAGCCTGTTCTTTTGAACAGGCTTTTTTGTTTTCAAGCGGTACGGCGTGTTCGCAAGCTCGGTTCGCCTCACTTTATTTTAATGGAAATAGAATAGATTAAATTATCTTTTAAAACCATGCGACTGTGCTAGCCCCGGTAGAGCCGGCATCCTCCTGGTGTCCTGAAAGGCGAGGGAGATACAGGCGAAAACGGGACCCATCATCTTTGTAAGATAAATGGGTGCTCCTGAAAAAAAAAATACCGCTGGAAAAAGGGGGTTATTTATTGTGCTCTATGATTTCAGATAAAAGTTTTTTGGCCCTTAAAAGTTTTATTTTAATATTACTTAGGGGTTCGTTGAGCTGTTCTGAGATCTCTTGGTAGCTCATTTCTTGAAAATAACGCAATTGTATTATTTCTTGGTAATGTGGTTTTAACTGTTTGATGTATTGCAATAATTGAGATAGATTTTGCTCCGTAATCAGTTCGTCTTCTGCAGAGGGAGTGCTGTCTGCAACATTATAGGCTTGCTGGTTTTCTTTGTCTGTGATCTCTATTAAATGCGATGATTTTTTTTTGCGCAACAAATCGATGTGCACATTTTTTGCAATGGCGATGAGCCATGTGTTGAATTGGAATTCTGAATTGTACGTATGAAGTTTGTCAAAAGCCTTGGAGAATGTTTCGATCGTTATATCTTCGGTATCTGTTTCGTTTTCAGTGCGTTTTAGCATGAATCCGAAGACTTCATTCCAATAATGGTCTAGGAGATAAGTAAAGGCAGTTTGATCTCCTTTTTTGGCTTTTTCTATATAGTCGTTTATTTCCAATCGGCTGGTTTAGATAATTTGTTTTTCAAGAAAATGTTGAGTTGAATAAAAAGAGTCGCTATTTCGATGATCGGATACCAATACATGACGTCTTTTTCATTCAGTTTTCCTGCTGAAAACCCCAAAGTAATCCAGGTAATGATGTAACGAACAACTACAATAGCTACAACTATGATCCACTGAAATTGAAAGGCCAAAAGCACTATCGGTAAGAGGATGAATAATAATTGGGAATAATAAAACAAAGTATTGTTGAAGTTGTCGAAAAACTTAAACTTTGAAAAATGGTTGTAATTGATGCGTAAGCTATCTATCCATTGGCTGTATTTAGGCATTTCGTCTGATGTAACAAACGAATTTTTTGACACACAAAGGGTGGTGTTTTTGCTATTAGCAGCTTGATTGATGAATAGGGCGTCTTCACCCGTTCGCGTTTTCATGTGGTCAATGAAACCATTGGTTTTGAAAAATTCTTCTCTTTTGTACGCCAAGTTTTTTCCGTTTCCAGTGTACGGTCTTCCCGCTCTTGTCCAACCAAATGCTTGTGTTGTTGAAAGTACGTTTTCGAATCGGATCAATTTATTTAAAAATGAATTTTTTACTTTTTGGATGCTGTTGTATCCCAAAACAATTGTTTTTTCTCTTGTGAAATGAGCACTCATTTCGGCAATCCATTCGGTCGATGTTGGGTAACAGTTTGGATCTGTAAAAAGGAGGTATTCATTTTTTGCCGCTTTAATTCCGAGTGTTAGCGCAAACTTTTTATTCCCCCAAAAAGCTTCGTTGTTTTCAACTTTGACCAGTTTGATGTTGGGATATTGTTTTTCGTAGGCTTCAAAAATATCTAATGTACCATCGATGGATGCATTGTCAATGAGTACAATTTCATAATCTGGATAGTTTTGTTGCAAAAGTAGGTGGATGTATTTTTGAATACTTTCTTCCTGGTTTTTGGCACAGATGATTACGGATATTGGAATCTTTTTTGGAGTACTAGGTGTTATTTTTGCAAAAGAAAATTTACTAAAAATGAATAGATAGTAGAGGACTTGAATTGTAAATACTACCAAAAAAGCGATGAAAATTATTTGTAACATATTTATTTTTTAATGCATCAAAAATACAAAATGTATGTGATTTTTTAGTATTATATAATATTTACTTCTGCTTCAATTTCGATATCGAAAAGTTCCTTGATTGTTTTTTGAATATTCTTTGACACGGCTACTATTTCTTGCCCTGTCGCATGACCATAATTCACTAAAACGAGCGCCTGGTTTACATGTATTCCGGCATCTCCAAATCGTTTTCCTTTGAATCCGGCATGTTCTATCAGCCATCCCGCGGGTACTTTTACCTCGTGGTCTGAAATGATGTAATGCGGCATCTCTGGATGTTGGGCCTGTACTTTTTCGAAATGTGTTTTCGAAAGGATCGGATTTTTAAAAAAACTACCACTGTTTCCTAGTTCTTTCGGGTCTGGTAATTTTCTTTTTCGGATGGCAATAATGGCATTGCTTACTTCTTTCAATCCGGGATTGCTGCAATTTTGCAATTCCAATTCTTTTAAAATATCGCCATAAGAAGTGTTTATCTTATGCTGATTTTTGGTTAGTTTAAACTGAACCGAAGTGATGATGTATTGGTCTTTCGCTTCTTGTTTGAAGATGCTTTCTCGGTATCCAAATTTGCATTCTTCTTTGTGAAAGGTCTTGTTCTCTTGGTTGTCAATTCGGATAGCGTTGCACGATTCAAACGTGTCCTTTATTTCGGTTCCATAAGCTCCAATGTTTTGAACAGGCGTTGTGCCCACATTTCCAGGAATTAAAGACATGTTTTCCAATCCGCCAAAATTTTGCTCAATCGTCCACAGTACAAATTCATGCCAATTTTCTCCTGCTTTTCCTTCTACCCAAACGTAATGGTCGTCTTCTTGGATGATTTTCTTCCCTTTGATGTTGATGTGAAGTACTAATGCATCAATATCTTGAGTTAGCAGCATGTTGCTTCCACCACCTAAAATAAATTTGGGATCGTTAGGATACGCTTTTAAAACTTCAACCAATTCCTCTTCGGATTGTATGTCCATAAATCGGGTTGCTTTGGCTTCAATTCCGAAAGTGTTGTATTTTTTTAAAGAAAAATTAGTTTCAATTTTCATAACATGTTTTATTCAATGGTTTCTAAAGCTCTTCTAAGAAATTCATTTAAGGGCTTTAATACAATCATTTTTTGAGCAATTTTTTGAGCAAAATCTTTTTCAAAAAACATTTTTTCTTCTATTTTCTTGACGGCTGTGAAGCTTTTGAATTTCAACAACTCGATGGCAGGATGCTCGCTATCAAAATCTTTGGGTGCCTTCTTGAGTTTGTTTGTGTCATCCACCGCAAGTTCTTTGTAGGTGTTTACAAATGATTTATCAGAAATTATTGCTTCTAGATCTTCGTGAAAAAATTCGATTTCTTTTCTGATTTTTTTGAGGTCTATCGGATCGGGACAATACATACCACCAGCTACAAAACAATTTCCTTTTTCAAAATGCAAATAATAACCAGGTGCATTTCGAGCGCTACTTGTAGGTAACCAAATGCCAATATTGGTCTTATAGGGTAATTTGTTTTTTGAAAAGCGGATGTCTCGGTTGATTCTAAAAGTACAATTTTTAATTTCTAAGTTTGCTAAAGCGGGATCCAGAAGTTTCATTTCAGAAAGTACCGATCCAATGTATTGGTGGTATTCTTTTTTGTAGGCTTCATAGCGTTTTTTGTTCGCATGCATCCATTCAGTAGCATTGTTTTGGGCTAAATCATCAATGAATTGGACCGCTTCTTTTGCTAGCATCTTAGAGGTGTTTTTTTATTTCTTCTTCTGATAAAAAACCAACATTTCTCCAGGTTTCAACTCCGTTTTCATAGATAATAACGACTGGAAGACTGTCTAATTTTAAATAGTCTACGATGGTTTTATTTTGGTCGGCATCAAAACGTTTCAGAGTTGTAGTTCCTTTTAATTCGCTTTGTAGGCGTGTCATGTATGGCGCCATTTTTTTGCATGGAGCACACCATTCTGCATAAAAATTGACGATTACTTTTTTATTTGATTTAATGAATTCATTGTATTCTTGGTCGCAAATACCGATGATTTTATCTGTTTTTACTGCAGAAATCGTTTTCCCGCTTGCGTTCCATTTCATGATTCCGCCTTCTAAATTATAGACCTCAGAAAAACCTAATTCAGCTAGTTTTGAAGCTGCTTGACTGCTTCTTCCGCCAACTTTACAATAGACAAATACAGGTTTGGTTTTGTCTAATTTTTCAACTTGCGCGACAAAATCATTCCCATTCCAATTGATGTTTTGGGCATTTCCAATATGATCTTCTGCGAATTCTTGAGGAGTTCGAACGTCTATTAATTGTGGGTTTGACGTTGATTCTAATGTTTTGGCATACTTTTCAACAGCAAGATTTTTTACGGAAGGACTTGTTTGTCCTTGGCAACTTACCAATAAAAATAAGGTGGCAATGAATAAGGCTAATTTTGATTTCATAATGTTTTTTCTGCAAAAATAATTTTAGTAAAATTAAGCTTTTATAACAAATGTTACAAACTAAATATTTTATAGCTTTGATGTGTATTTTTGACAATATTCTCAGTTCTTTCTGAGTGGGTGTCTGAAATGAATAACTGACCAAATTCATCGTTGTTTACCATTTCAACAATTTTTTCGACTCTTGTTTCGTCCAATTTGTCAAATATATCATCCAATAATAAAATGGGTTTTTCGCCACTTTTTTTCTTTAGAATGTCAAATTGTGCCAGTTTGAGTGCGATTAAAAATGATTTTTGTTGACCTTGTGAACCAAATTTTTTGATGGGATAACTGTCGATCATAAAAAGCATGTCGTCTTTGTGAACACCCACAGAAGTATATTGAAGCGCTCGGTCTTTGCTGATGTGGGTGCCTAATAATTCGAGCATGTTGTTTTCGTGGAGTTGACTTTCATATACGATGTTTACTTTTTCAGCTTTTCCCGATATAATTTGGTGGTATTTATCAAAAACAGGAACAAAATTTTTAACGAACTCTTTTCTTTTTTCAAAAATAGGTCCGCCTAACTCATGCAGTTGTTCGTTGTATATGGATAGCGTATCATTGTCAAAAGTATGATTGAGTGCAAAATATTTTAACAAGGCATTTCGTTGGCTTACAATTTTTTGGTATTGAATGATTTGTTGTAAGTAGGAGGTGTCCAATTGCGAAATGACAGTGTCGATGAACCGTCTTCTGGTTTCGCTTCCTTCCACAATCAAATCATTGTCTGAGGGCGAAATAATAACTAAAGGAATCAATCCGATGTGATCTGAAAATTTCTCATAGGTTTTTCCATTCCTTTTCAAAATTTTCTTTTGCCCTTTCTTAAAACTACTCACAATTTGCTCAAGTCGTTCTTCTTTTTCAAACGAGCCATCAATCACAAAAAAATCTTCATCGTGTTTTATGTTTTGGATGGCAAGCGGATTGAAATAACTTTTTCCGTTGGCTAAATGATAGATTGCATCCAAAACTGTCGTTTTTCCCACCCCGTTTTTTCCCACAAAACAATTGATTTTGGCATCAAAATCGAAATTTGCCTCTGAAAAATTTTTATAATTGAATAAAGAAAGTTTTTTTAAAAACATTTGTGATAGCTAGTAATTAGTACAAAAAACGACAAATTTTGCCTTGTTTTTTTTAGAGCGTGCAAATTATTGAAAAATATCGACAAAAATCGCTTTTAAATATGAATAAAAATTTTATTTTTGCGCACACTAAATTACATCAAATGGCAACTTACAATAAAAGAGGTTACAGAACACCAAAAGAAAAAGAAGAAAATGTAGATACAAATTTTGTTGAAGATACTACAGCAACAATTGACGAATCTCAAAGTACAACAGCAGGGGTATTTAATACACTTGACGAAACAGCAAATAAAACTGAAGCTTGGGTTGAAAAAAATCAAAAGTTTATTCTTGGATTTTTAGGAACTGTAGTTGTATTGATACTTGCTTATCTTGGATACCAAAAATTTATTGCTGAGCCAAACGAGCAAGCTGCAACAGACGATTTGTTTGTAGCGCAACAAAACTTTCAATTAGCTATTGACGGGGCAAAATCTCAAGATTCATTGTTCAATTTGGTATTGAAAGGATCTGAAGGAAAACAAGGTGTAATTGGAATTGCTGATCAATACTCAGGTACTGATTCGGGTAATTTAGCTAATTATTATGCGGGTATTTCTTACTTGAATTTGAAAAAATATGATGAAGCAATTCAATATTTAGAAAAATTCTCCTCAAGTGATGATCATTTAGGGCCTATTGCTATTGGAGCAATTGGTGATGCTTATGCTGAAAAAAATGATGCCAACAAAGCATTGGAATTTTATGTAAAAGCGGCTCACGCCAATGTAAACGATTTTACTACGCCTAGATATTTATTAAAAGCAGGTCAAACAGCTTTGTCAATTGGTAACAAAGCAGACGCATTGACTTACTTTACAGAAATCAAAGAAAAATACGAATCATCTCCAGAAGCTCAATTTGTGGATGCTTTGATTGGAATGGCTCAATAATTAGAACACACTTTTTAGTCGAAGGACTAATCAATAGGGTGTATTCGAAAAAATAAATAATGGCAACAGCTAACAAGAATTTATCTAATTACGATAAAAACACAATCCCAAATGCGAAAGATTTTCGGTTTGGGATTGTTGTTTCAGAATGGAACGATCATATCACGGAAGGTCTCTACAAAGGCGCTTTGGCAGCTTTGTTGGATTGTGGTGCCGTAGAAAAAAACATCCTGCGTTGGAATGTACCAGGAAGCTTCGAATTGGTCTATGGCGCACAGCGAATGATTGTGACACAAGAAGTAGATTGTATCATTACGATTGGTTGTGTCATCAAAGGAGAGACCATGCATTTTGAATTTGTGTGCGAAGGGGTAACCCAAGGTATCAAAGACCTAAACGTTCAAACCGACGTACCTGTAATTTTTTGTTTGTTAACAGATAACAACGAACAACAATCTCTTGATAGAAGTGGAGGAGTTCATGGAAATAAAGGAACAGAAGCAGCGATAGCCGCTATTAAAATGGCTGCGCTTAGAAAAAATTCAGAAACGAAATAGGAAAAAAAACTTTTCAATATTCAAAACCTATTCGCATTGAATGGGTTTTTTTTATGTCTCTTTTACCAAATTATCCAGTTTAATTTACTTAAATTTGTTTTCCTAATAATCTCACAATACAATTTTAGATGTCAAGTATCATCCAATTACTTCCCGATCATGTTGCCAATCAGATTGCTGCTGGAGAAGTAGTTCAACGACCTGCCTCTGTAGTAAAGGAACTACTTGAAAATGCGGTCGATGCAAAAGCGACAGACATCAAATTGATCATTAAAGATGCCGGTAAGTCTTTGATTCAAGTAATTGATAATGGGCTTGGGATGAGCGTTACCGATTCGAGACTGTGTTTTGAAAGACATGCGACTTCCAAGATTAGACATGCCGAAGATTTGTTTGCATTGCATACCAAAGGGTTTCGAGGTGAAGCTTTGGCTTCTATTGCCGCTATTGCGCATGTAGAAATGAAAACAAAGCAGGACCAAGAAGAATTGGGTACGCATATCATTATCGAAGGAAGTAAATTTGTTTCACAAGAACCTGCGGTTTTGCCTAAAGGAACTTCGTTTGCCGTCAAAAATCTTTTTTTTAATATTCCTGCTCGACGCAATTTCTTAAAATCGGAAACGGTTGAAATGCGTCACATAGTAGACGAATTCCAACGTGTGGCATTGGCACATCCTAATATTTATTTTACAATGTATCATAACGGGAGTGAGCATTTCAATTTGCCTTCTTCCAACTTTAGACAACGCATTGTAGGTATTTTTTCAGGTAAAACCAACGAAAAGTTAGTGCCTGTTCAAGAGGAAACAGAAATCATCACTATTGAAGGCTTTGTGGGTAAACCCGAGTTTTCTAAAAAGAGTAAAGGAGAACAATTTTTCTTTGTAAACAATCGATTCATCAAAAGTCCGTATTTGCATCATGCCATCATGTCTGCGTATGATGGTTTGTTAAAAGACGGTTCGCAGCCTACTTATTTTTTATATTTAAGTGTGCCACCGCATACCATAGATATCAATATCCATCCTACCAAAACCGAGATTAAGTTTGACAACGAAACTGCTTTGTACGCCATTCTTCGTTCGGCAGTGAAACATAGTTTGGGTCAATTCAATGTTGCCCCCGTATTAGATTTTGACAGAGATCCCAATTTAGATACGCCCTACGATTATAAAAATACGTCAGCAAACTATCCAACGATTGAAGTAGATAGTAATTTCAATCCCTTTTCGGATGAAAAACCAACTAAATCCGTTGCTTTCAAAACGAGTGCTTTTCTTAGCTACAAGAAAGAATCTCAACCAAATTGGGAAAGTCTCTATGTTGGTTTGAAACAAGACACTGAAGAGGTAAACGGGTTTTATAATGAAAATGAAGAGGTGACCGCCTCGTTATTTGACGAAAAGGAAAGTGAGCAAACAGTCACTAAAACCTATCAAATACATAAAAAATACATTGTTAGCCCCATCAAATCGGGGATGATCATCGTAGACCAGCAACGCGCGCACCAGCGTATTTTGTATGAACAATTTTTAACCAACATGACGGTACAACATACTTCCAGTCAGCAATTATTGTTTCCGTTAGAATTGTTTTTTTCGCAAAATGACATGAAATTAATTCTGGAGTTGTTGCCGTCACTAGAAACTACAGGCTTTGTATTTGATGGTTTTACAACTGATTCGGTTCATATTTCTGGTATTCCTGTCAACACAACAGAAGGTGAGATTTCAAGCGTTTTGGATCAATTGATAGCCGATTTATCAGGAGGTATTCCAGAAAATAATTTCAGCCAAAACGATACCATCGCGAAGTCTATTGCAAAAAGTTTAGCGATAAAAACGGGTACTTACTTAACAGAGCGCGAGCAAGAAAATCTGGTTAACAATCTGTTTGCATGCAAAGACCCAAATGTTTCACCGTTTCAAAAGCCCACTTTTATCACAATGAGAGTGGATGATATTGACAAAAAATTTAAACTATGATGAATGTAACCCCTTTTGTAAAACAATTGTTGATCATCAATATTATCTTTTTTATTGGTTCTCAGATGGTTCCTTTTGCAAATGAATATTTTGCTTTGTTTTACTTTGAAAATGTGTCATTTAGGTTTTGGCAACCTTTGACCAGTATGTTCATGCATGCCAATTTGATGCATATTTTTTTCAATATGTTTGCGTTGTATTCATTTGGTAGTGCGTTGGAACATTTTTGGGGTGGGAATAAGTTTTTATTTTTTTATATTTCATGTGGCTTAGGTTCAGCCTTATTACATACATTGGTGAATTATTTTCAAATTCATGCGTTACTGGATTCGGTGAGTAGTTTAAACTTAACGCCTTTCGACCTGAAGTTTCTATTAAATGCCGATTTGACTAGTGTTTTTGATGCGTCTAATAAAATGATTCCGAGTCCTGTAAAAACGATATTAGATGCTTCGCATTGTAATCAAGAGCAATTTAATATCCTAGCGCAAGCCAATGCAATGGTCAGATCAACTGCTGTTGGAGCTTCGGGTGCCATCTATGGATTACTTGTTGCATTTGCGTTTATGTTTCCAAATGCCAAGTTAGGTTTGATGTTCATACCCGTACCCATAAAAGCCATGTATTTTGTGCCTGGTTTGTTGTGTTTGGATTTGTTTTTAGGATTTAAAGGCGCCTCCCTTTTTGGGGCAGGAAGCACAGGTGTTGCTCATTTTGCTCATATCGGTGGCGCAATTACGGGTTTCATCATGATGTGGTTTTGGAAGAAAAACCAGTTTAATAGTAATCGTTGGAATTAGAAATAAAAGGATGAATATTTTTGATGATTTAACATATCAATACAAGAAAGGTGGCTTTTCCAATAAAATTATTTTTTGGAATGTCGGTGCTTTTTTGCTTTCCTTTTTTTTCTATCAATTCAAATTAGGGGTTTTTAATTTCCCAAACGGATTGCCATTGGATTCAGATCCTGTCGCACTTTTATACCAGCCTTGGACTTTGATCACTTATGCATTTTTGCATGCTGGATTTTTGCATTTGTTTTTTAATTTGATGATTTTCAATTTTTCGAGCCAATTGTTTTTAACCTTTTTTTCTCAAAAACAATTAGTAGGTTTGTATGTTTTGAGCGCAATATTTGCCGGACTTTGTTTTGTTGGGGTCTATTATTTGATGGATACCTCTTCAAAGATAGTAGGATCCTCTGCAGCGGTTATGGCTATATTGGTGGCTACGACTTCCTATCAACCTTTGATGGAGATTCGCTTACTGTTTTTAGGAAAGATCAAACTTTGGTATTTAACCGCGGTTATTGTTTTGCTCGATGCCATGCAAATGTTAGTCGAAAACACGGGAGGTCATATCGTGCATATAGCAGGGGCCTTGTTTGGATTTGTCTTTGTAAAGCTTTTAATCAACGGAGTAGATGTGACTAAAGTAGTTGCTAATGCTATTGATTTTACAGAAAAATTAATAGATCCAAAAAAGAAAACACCGTTAAAAAAAGTATATACATCTGCGCCAAAACGAAATCCAGTTGTGTCTAAAAGCACCATTAAGATCAAGGACAAAACCCAACAACAAATTGACGATATCTTAGATAAAATCAGTAAGTCGGGATATGATAGTCTTTCGGTTGAAGAAAAAGAATTTTTATTTAAAGCAGGTAAATAGTTGCTATGAAAAAGTTGTCTTGGTTTAACAAAGTAGTTTTTGTGTTCAATATAGTTTTGACTGTATTGACCTTTCTTGCTTACGTTTTACCCTTTTTAGCACCTAAGTTTTTCCCTATTTTATCAGTATTAACGCTTATATTGCCTTTGTTTTTAATTCTGAATGCCCTGTTTTTCGTGTATTGGTTATTGCAATTAAAGCGACAACTCATTGTATCGGGAATTGTTTTGGTCATCGGAATAACATTCATCAATAAATTTTATAAATTTTCCACCATTGATAACGAGAAAGTAGAAAGTGATTTTGTGGTCATGAGTTACAATGTGCGCCTTTTTAATTTATTTCATTGGATTGAAAGGGAAGGGGTTACGCATGAAATCTTCACCTTCATCAATGATCAAAATCCGGATATATTGTGTATACAAGAATATTCTGAAAATGCAAAAGTGGATTTGCGCGTGTACAAGCATAAGTTTATTTTCATGCAAGGAAATAAGATCAAAACAGGTCAAGCTATTTTTTCAAAATATCCGATCATCGAAAAAGGAAATATCGAACTTCCGGATTCTGATAATTCCATTATTTATGCTGATATCCGAAAAGGAAAAGATACAATCCGGGTGTATGATATGCATTTGCAATCGATAAAAATAACGCCGGATGTCAACGAAATCCAAGAAAATGTAAATGCGATCAACAAACAAAAATCGCAAATGGTTTTCAAGCGCATCAGTAATGCATTCACAAAACAACAATTGCAAGCCGAAATCCTACGTAACCACAAGAAGGAATGTAAATATCCTATCATCATGTGCGGAGACATGAATAACAGCGCTTTTTCTTATGTTTATCGAAGTATAAAAGGAAATTTGAATGATTGTTTCGAAGAAGCTGGAAAAGGGTTTGGTGAGACTTATAATTTCAAATATTACCCTGCTAGAATTGATTATATTTTTGCGGATAAAAAAATGAAAGTGCAACATTTTACAAATTTCCCAGAATTCAAAAATTCAGACCATTATCCGATCCTTGCACGTTTGAATATCGAGCAATAGTTAAGGAAGTTGTTGGTTTTGTAAATACGACTTGGCACTTCTCCCTTCATTAAACAATAAATCAAGGATACTCAAATTATGGATGAACCCATGTTTGTCATCAAATACTTGGGTGTATTCCGAAAAAGTAGCCGCATCTTTCTTACCGTTTGCTAGATGTCTAAAATCGATTAGGTTATTTGGTTCAGAAAAATATTCGGATGTTTGTTGATACACCAAGGGAATCCCTATACATTTACTTATGATTTCCATTGCTTTGAAGTTTAAATCAATCAAAAAATCATATTTTTTTTCGAAGAGCTGATGAAAATCATCTTCAAAATATTCAAAATAGGGCGAACTCCTGTATGCTGCATCCAACGATTTAAAGTGTTGCTTTTGCCAATTAAAATCGTATTCAATGCGAACGTCTTTGGTTCTTTGATGTGCTTCCTTACAGTGTTTTATTGGTATGTTTAACATTTGTAATCCATTCGGGCTATAAATGTACATGCGGTTTCGGTTGGTTTGCTTCTGGAAGTTATCTTCCATTTCGAATGTAATCGAATCCGACTGTACCATGGCCACATAATGACTGATGGATGGAAAATACGTAGGCTGTATCAAGATGTTCTTGCTCATGCTATGACCCCAAAAATAAATTAACTATTTTTTTCTTTTTTCTTGTTCCAAAAATACATTCCAACATGATATACCACCAAAAATAGGATGAATAATTTAAAATAAGATTGGGGTTGGCCTTCGCCGCTTACAGTAGTAAACAATCGGTCCCAACGAATTTTGTTTAGCCCTTTTCCGTTGGTATCCCAACTCATCCAAATAAATATTGGTTTTCCAACGATGTGATCATCAGGGGTGAACCCGAAGTAACGCGCATCCAATGAATTGTGACGGTTATCTCCCATCATCCAATAGTAGTCTTTCTGAAACGTATAGCTGTTGGTTGGCAACCCGTTGATAAAAATAGTGCTGCCTTTTACTTGAAGCGTATTTCCTTCGTATTCAGTAATTATTTTTTTGTACACAGCTAATGATTTAAGATCCAAACTTACTTTAGCACCTCTTTTCGGAATGTAAAGGGGTCCAAAATTATCGTTATTCCATGTAAAATCTTTTGCAATGGTTCCGTCTTTATGATCAGGGAAAATACCATCTTCTCCACCTTTACTGATGTAACGTGTGATAGAAGCTACTTCGGGATCTTTTTTCATGGTAGCTACTTTATCCAACGTAAGGTTCATGTTCATCATCGTGGCAACCCCTTCCATTTGAAACTTTACAGCATCGTCTTGTTTGATCGATCCTGTAACCAATACCATAGATGAATCTCGACTCACTTCATTTAAATTGGCTCGGTTTTCAAATAAATATTTTTGTACCGCTCCATTATCCCAAAAATCAGCTTTTATTTTATAAAAACTACTGAATTCAGTGACTTCATTTCGGTCTAATAATTCTTGGTTCAATGGAACTTTGGTAGTTACGGTATGAAAATATTGTGGCTTTGCTCTTTCTGGCAAAATGAGTTCTTTTCCATTGATATAAACGATTCCGTCTTTAATTTGTAAGTTGTCACCCGGAATTCCAACGCAACGTTTTACATAGTTCGTTTTTTTGTCGATTGGTTTGTCGTAACGTTTGTCTGTTGGAAGATACATGTTGAAAAGTGTATCAGTAGGCCAGTTAAAAACTACGATGTCATTATTTTTGATGCGTTCAAAACCAGGAAAGCGAAAATAGGGTAATTGTGGTTTAGCCAGGTATGATTTTTTATTAATCAATGGCACCGTGTCATGAACCATGGGCGCTGCAATAGGAGTCATAGGCGTTCTTGCTCCATAATTGACTTTGCTTACAAATAGAAAATCACCTACAAGTAACGATTTTTCAAGAGAGGATGTTGGAATTTGAAAAGGTTGAATGGCATAAGTGTGGACCAATGTAGCTACTACAATTGCAAACAATATCGAACTGATGGTGTCTCCCGTTTTGGTGGTTGCTACCGTACTTCTGTCTTGAATGTATTGGATGTCTTTGGAATAATTGAGTAGGAAAATAGACAAACCAAAAGTTACGATGCCCAAAAGGGTATCTTGGGTTGAATTTTTCCCAAAACTGCGAAGAGTTTCTACCCAAACGACCGGGAATAATATCAAATTAATCACTGGAATAAATAACAAAACAGTCCACCAAGTAGGACGGTTAATTATTTTCATCAATACGATCGCATTGTATACGGGTATTGCTGCTTCCCAAGATTTTCTACCTGCTTTGATGTATAATTTCCAAGTCCCTAAAAAGTGTACAACTTGAATAATTAGTATGAATAACAACCATTGATTTACAGACATATTTTTATTTTTTTAATTACTATAATCCTAAAACATCTTTCATTGTGTAGATGCCTTTTTTATTAATTAACCATTCAGATGCAATAACAGCACCCAAAGCAAATCCGTCGCGGTTGTGAGCTGTGTGTGTTATTTCGATTGTATCCACTTCTGATGTGTATGAAATAGAGTGGGTACCTGGTACCGAGTCGATTCTTTTTACATCGATAAAAAGTTCGTTTTCATTCGGGTTTTCGATACTCCACGAAGAAAGATTTTTTTCTTTGATAATGTTCTGTGCTAACGTAATGGCCGTTCCGCTTGGTTTGTCCAATTTTTGGGTATGATGAATTTCTTCCATCGATACTTCGTATTGGTTAAAACGACTCATTATTTTGGCTAAGTGTGCATTCAATTCAAAAAATAAATTAACTCCTAAACTAAAATTAGAACCATAAATGAAAGCACCGTTTTTTGAAGTACACAATGAAGTCATGTCATCATAGCGTTCTAACCATCCGGTCGTTCCCGATACGATGGGAATATTGTGATGCAAACATTCTGAAATATTCTGAACCGCAGCAGTTGGAACACTAAAGTCTATTGCTACATCTGCATCAAGCAAGCCGTCGAAAGAGTTTTCTTCGGTTTTCTTTAATACAATTTCATGTCCACGTTCTAAAGCAATTCGTTCAATTACTTTACCCATTTTGCCATATCCCAGAAGTGCTATTTTCATGTTTTATTAGATGTAATTAACAGTTTATGTTACAATCAGTTTAGTTAAATTTTTCTAAAAATTAAAAGTCATGGATACGCCCAAATTTTGCTTTCTATTGAGTTCGTCCATCAGTAAATCAGGTTTAATGGATAAATTCTCATTGACATTGAACTGAATTAAGTGGGCGTCAATATTGGCGTCTACAATGTTCAGAACATACAATCCAACGGTTACTAATAACGATAAATCACGGTTTTTTTGGTAGAACTTCTGACCCGAAATCAACCGGTCGTTGTCTAAATTAGACAAATCTCCATTGGAATAACCCGATAATCGACTGATATAAGCGTCTCGGTATCGGTGGTATTTTGTGTTGTTTGAAATGTAAGAATAGACACCTGTTCCAATGGCTCCATATACCAAAGGAATTTTCCAGTATTTTTTGTTGTAAGCTTGTCCTAAGCCGGGTAAAATAGCAGAGTAAAAAGCTGCTTTTGAAGGAGCCAACGGATTGATGGTACTTTTTTGAATGGAATCGGTAATCACCAATTCATTCACTTCTTTATTTTGAGAAAACAGGGCTGTATTTCCTAATAAAAAAAAACAAATTATTATTTTAATTGAGCCTTTCACTAAGCGTTCATTAATTTAATAATTCTTTTAAAATCTTCTTCAGAATGAAACGGAACAGAAATGGTTCCTTTACCGTTTGCACTTACTTTAACGGCTACTTTTGATCCAAAAAAGGAGTTGATCGCTGCAGATTGTTCCGATTGAACGTCAAAGGATTGATTTGCTTTTGACTTAGTAGCAGCTGGTTTTTTTCCGTCTTGGTATTTTTTTACCAAAGCTTCTGTGTCGCGAACAGATAAGTTTTGACTGACAATTTTTTGATAAATACCTGATTGAACGTCTTGGTCATCAATCGAAATCAAAGCTCGACCATGTCCCATCGAAATGAATCCATCGCGAATGCCTGTTTGAATGATTGGATCAAGTTTTAACAAACGTAAATAATTGGTGATTGTAGAACGTTTTTTACCTACTCGTTCACTCATTTGTTCTTGCGTTAATTGAATTTCATCAATCAAACGTTGGTAAGAAAGTGCAATTTCAATAGGGTCCAAATCATGACGTTGGATGTTTTCTACCAACGCCATTACCAACGACTCGTTATCATTTGCAATTCGGATGTAGGCAGGTATGGTTTGTAATCCTATTAATTTGGAAGCACGTAATCTTCTTTCTCCCGAAATTAATTGGTATTTATTGAAGTCAAGTTTTCGAACAGTAATCGGCTGAATAACGCCTAATTCTTTGATCGAAGTAGCTAATTCTTTTAGTGATTCTTCGTTGAAATTGCTTCTCGGTTGAAACGGATTGATTTCGATTGTATCAATTTCAAGTTCAATGATGTTTCCAACAACTTTATCAGCATTTTTATCGTTTACAGAAGTAATGTCGTTATCAGGATCTTTTAATAATGCTGATAATCCTCTTCCTAAAGCCTGTTTTTTAATTGCTTTTGCCATTTATAAAAATATTAATTGCTGTTTTTTTTAATAATTTCAGTTGCCAAACTTAAATAGTTGGACGCCCCTCTGCTTGTTGCGTCAAAGTTGATGATACTTTCACCAAAACTCGGGGCTTCACTTAGTTTCACGTTTCGTTGAATGATCGTTTCAAAAACCATGTTGTTGAAGTGCTTTTGTACTTCATCCACTACTTGATTTGATAAACGTAATCTTGAGTCATACATCGTCAACAATAATCCTTCAATATCTAAATCGGGGTTGTGTATTTTTTGAACACTTTTTATGGTGTTGAGTAATTTTCCTAAGCCTTCCAGTGCAAAATATTCGCATTGAATTGGAATGACTACTGAGTCAGCTGCTGTTAAAGCGTTTAGGGTTAACAATCCTAACGAAGGTGCGCAGTCAATGATGATGTAATCGTATTGATCTTTTATTTTGGCTAATGCTTCTTTCAGCATGTACTCTCTATTTTCTTTGTCAACAAGCTCAATTTCGATGGCAACCAAATCAATGTGAGCCGGAATGATGTCCACATTTGGAGCGCTCGATGCTACAATAGCTTCGTTGGGTAAATTGCTGTGTTCTAGAATTTGATAGGTTCCAATTTCAACTGCCTCCACATCAATTCCTAATCCAGAACTTGCATTGGCTTGGGGATCAGCATCAATAAGTAATACTTTCTTTTCTAAAACACCCAAAGAGGCAGCCAGGTTTATGGACGTAGTTGTCTTTCCAACCCCACCTTTTTGATTTGCTATTGCTATGATTTTCCCCATGAGTCGCTTGTATAAATTTAGTCGTAAAAATACAATTTTTTATCAGTTTTAAAAATCTAATTTGTTAACAAACCTATAAAATTCTATCAACACAAGTATACCACGACTTTTGCATATTAAAATAAAAAAAAGGTCAACTGAAATGGATTCAATTAACCTTATATTTTGGAACAATTTTAATTATTTATTTGCTGCCTTTTTGCTTGATCATGGCCTCTAGTAAGTCCCACATTTCGGGCGGAATTTGTTCGAGCATGTTGAATTCACCTGCACCTTGCAGCCATTCGCCTCCATCTATGGTAACTACTTCACCATTGATGTAGCCTGAAAAATCCGACACTAAATAAGCGGCTAAATTTGCCAACTCTTGGTGGTTTCCCACGCGTCTCAACGGTACTTTTTTGGTCATGTCAAATTGGGAAGCAAGATCGCCAGGTAGCAAGCGCTCCCAAGCACCTTTTGTAGGAAAAGGTCCTGGTGCAATGGCATTCATTCGGATGCCATATTTGGCCCATTCTACAGCCAGACTGCGTGTCATGGCAAGCACACCTGCTTTCGCGGTTGCGCTAGGTACTACATATCCAGAACCCGTCCAAGCATAGGTAGTCACAATGTTTAATACCACCGCCGACTCTTGTTTTTTTGCTATCCAATGCTTTCCTAAAGCCAAAGTGCAATTTTTACTTCCTTTGAGCACAATATCGATGATTGTGTCAAAAGCATTGGCCGACAATCGTTCGGTAGGAGCAATGAAGTTTCCTGCGGCATTATTTAACAATACATCTACTTTTCCAAACGTTTCTAGAGTTTTTGCGAGCATGGCTTCTACTTGGTCGTAATGACGCACATCACAAGCAAGAGCCAAACAAGTTCCTCCGGTTTCCGCAGTCAGTTCTTCGGCCGTTTTTTGTAGTTTTTCGAGGTCACGCGAGGTGATTGTAACGTTGGCTCCCAATTCCAAAAAATACTTTGTCATTGCTTTTCCCAATCCACTTCCGCCACCTGTTACAATGATCGACTTGCCTTTTAACGCATCATCGCGAAGCATTTTTGCTGATAAATCCATTTCGTTTATTTATGATTCGTTGATTAATACTTCCAAAATCGTGATGGCTGCTTCACTGATTTTTGTTCCAGGTCCAAATACAGCTACCGCACCAGCATCAAAAAGAAATTGATAATCTTGTGTTGGAATAACGCCACCCACAATGACCATGATGTCTTCTCTGCCATATTTTTTTAACTCTTCTATTACTTGCGGAACCAGTGTTTTGTGTCCGGCCGCAAGCGACGAAATACCCAAAATGTGGACATCGTTTTCAATGGCTTGTTTGGCTGCTTCTGCAGGTGTTTGGAAAAGCGGACCAATGTCTACATCAAACCCTACATCGGCATAGCCGGTAGCTACTACTTTTGCACCACGATCATGACCATCTTGCCCCATTTTGGCAATCATGATTCGCGGTCTACGTCCTTCAATTTTTGCAAATTTATCTGCAAGTTGTTTTGCTTTTTCAAAGCTTTCGTCATTCTTTATTGCTGCACTGTACACTCCGCTTACTGATTTAATTTGTGCTTTATATCTTCCAAAAACAACTTCCAAAGCATCGCTAATTTCACCTAAAGTAGCTCTATTTCGCGCGGCTTCGACTGCTATTTCTAATAAATTTCCGGAACCATTTTTGGCTGCTGCTGTCAATCGTTCTAAACTTTTGGTTACTTTGTTTGAATCACGAGTGGCCTTGATTTGTTTGAGTTGGGCGACTTGTTGATTTCGAACCATTTCATTGTCAATATCTAAAATATGAAGGGGATCTTCTTTCTCCAATCGGTATTTGTTGACCCCCACAATAATATCTTGTGTGCTGTCGATGCGCGCTTGCTTTTTGGCTGCTGCTTCTTCAATTCTCAGCTTCGGAATTCCGGCTTCAATTGCTTTGGTCATTCCGCCAAGTGCTTCTACTTCCTCGATGAGCGCCCATGCTTTGTCCGCGATTTCTTTGGTTAAGCTTTCTACATAATAGCTGCCTGCCCACGGATCGACGGTTTTGGTAATTTTCGTTTCTTCTTGTAAATAGATTTGGGTGTTTCTTGCAATTCGCGCCGAAAAATCGGTGGGTAATGCAATCGCTTCGTCTAAGGCATTGGTGTGTAATGATTGCGTACCACCAAAAGCGGCTGCAGCTGCTTCAATGCAGGTTCTGGCAACATTGTTAAACGGATCTTGTTCTGTTAAACTCCATCCAGACGTTTGGCAATGGGTTCTCAATGCCAGAGATTTTTCATCTTTTGGATCGAATTGTTTCAATAATTTTGCCCACAACATTCTTCCGGCCCTCATTTTAGCGATTTCCATGAAATGATTCATACCAATGGCCCAAAAGAAAGAGAGTCGTGGTGCAAATTCATCTATTTTCATGCCTGTTGACAATCCCGTTCGTATGTATTCGAGTCCGTCTGCAAGCGTGTAAGCAAGTTCAATATCTGCGGTAGCACCGGCTTCTTGCATGTGGTATCCCGAAATAGAAATTGAATTGAATTTCGGCATTTTTTTGCTCGTGTATTCAAAGATATCGGCAATAATTTTCATCGACGGAGTAGGCGGGTAGATGTAGGTGTTTCGAACCATGAACTCCTTTAAAATGTCGTTTTGAATGGTGCCAGAAAGCAATTCGGGGGCCACTCCTTGCTCTTCTGCCGCAACAATATAAAACGCCATGATGGGAAGCACTGCTCCGTTCATTGTCATGGATACCGACATTTCGTTTAGTGGAATTTGATCGAAGAGTACTTTCATATCTTCTACCGAGTCAATGGCTACACCTGCCTTACCAACATCGCCTTCTACGCGTGGGTGATCTGAGTCGTAACCTCTGTGTGTTGCCAAATCAAAGGCCACTGACAATCCTTTTTGTCCTGCAGCTAGATTTCTTCTATAAAAGGCATTGCTTTCTTCAGCTGTAGAAAATCCGGCGTACTGACGAATGGTCCAGGGTCTTCTCACAAACATGGTGGCATAAGGTCCTCTTAAATTGGGTGCAAAACCCGCTCCAAATTGCAAGTGTTCTAATCCTTCAATGTCTTTGGGTGCATAGTTTTGTTTTAATTCAATCTCTTCTGCGGTGAAAAAAGTTTGCGTTGGAACACCCTCCGATTTAGTTTTTTGACCGTCTTTTAAAGTAATATGTTGTATGTCTTTTCTCATGGCTATTCTTGGTCTAAACGTTCTTGTTCTACTTTTTCTGCCAATCGTTTTTCTAGTATCGGAACCACAATTGTTTTTCGTGGATTTTGTTTCATAAACGGAAATAACTCCAAGTCATTTTTCATTGCATCGTTTTTGTTCGGATACTTATTGGTTCCTAATAAAACTTCTTTGCCTGCGTTGAATAATTCTTGTTCTTTTTGAGCGCTTTCGGTAATTTTTTTCTGGATGGTTCCATTGAATAGTAAGTTGATGAAACCACCATTTGACTCTATTTCTTTGAATAGAATCAATGCTTTTGAGGCCAATTGTTCGGTTAAACTTTCTATATAATAGGTTCCGTCGGCAGGGTTGTTTACTTTATCGAAATAGGATTCGTTTTTTAAGATCAAGAGTTGGTTGCGTGCAATGCGATCACCAAATTCATTGTCTTTATGATACAAGGCGTCATAGGGTAAATTTGACACCACGTTTGCTCCTCCAATGATGGCACTCATGCACTCAGTGGTAGTACGAAGCATATTGACGTTGTAGTCGTATAGGGTCTTGTTTCTTTTGCTAGGGGTTGCCACGATGTTGCAATCGATCGTGTGACCGTACTCTTTTGCTAAGGTATTAAACAGCAACCTCATAGCTCTTAGTTTGGCTATTTCAAAAAAGTAATTGGATCCAACGGCTAAATGAATAGTGATGGCTGATTGTACTTTCAGTTTGTTGAAATATTCATTGCAGTGAGCGAGTGTGTAGGCTAATTGTTGGACCATATTGGCACCCGCATTTTGATACAAGCTTCCGTTGATGCTCAAGAAGGGTAGCGAAGTACTTTGGGCTATTTTATCTAATTTTTCAAAATCGGCGGATTGGTTTTCAAACCAATTTCCATCTTTGGCAAGATGTCCAACAGAATCCATGTTTAGATAGAAATTTCCTTTGTGATTAAGCGAAAATTGATGAATTGATTGCACGCAATCGATTGAGAAGAAAGGCAAATAAAAAAAATAAGAGGTAGTCTCTAAAGGCAAGTTTGCCATCAATTGATCGATGGAAAATTGCTCGTTTTCGATCGTGAAATGAATACTTTCCGCACCTCTGTTGATGGAGTCGATGGCTCTAAGATTGGATTTTTCTACGTCGTGTACAAAGATGGGTTGTCCAATTTCGAATTGACTGGCATAGGTGGCAACTTCTATTGAAGATTCCGTTTCATCAATGTGGTAAAAAGGTTTTACTTTGATGCCTTCTGGACTTTCCCAAACGAGCGTGTCGTTGTAGTCGGCTCCTTTGAGTTCAAATTGAATTTGTTGTTTCCATTGTTTGGCAGAAACGGCATCAAAATCTGAGAAAAGTTTTTTGGATGGACTCACGGTACTGATTTATGTTGGTTATCAAAAATTAGGTTGTTTCGAATTTCTTTTTAGCCCCGATAGAGCCGATATCCTTGCGTAGTTTTCGGAGCAAGATACAGGCGAAAGCGGGAATAGCTTCTAAAAAAAACTATTTGTTTGCTGCAATACTGTCTTTTATTTTATCTTTTTCTACTTCAATGATATAGATGTCTTCACTGTCTTTTTTCATGAAATATTTTTCGCGTGCATATTTTTCAATTTGCCCAATGTGATTGAGTTCCTTGATCTTTTTTTTGTCTTTGGCAATTTCGTTTTGATAATAGACTTTGTTGTCTTCCAGTTCGTTGATTTGCTTGTCGAGCATGCGATGGTCCAAATACGAATAGTTGTCAAAGAATAAGATCCACGTGAGAAAAAAGAGTAAAACCAAGGTGTATTTACTTCCTAAAAATTTCAGGAAGGGATGTTTTTCTATAAGTTGTTGGTACCCATTTTTCATTTGCTAAAGATAGAAAAAATTAGTTGATTCGTTGATTAATTACCGCACGAACTACATCAATAGCTACGGTGTTGTATTTGTCGTTTGGTATGATGATGTCTGCAAAGGCTTTGGTAGGTTCGATGAACTGTTGGTGCATCGGCTTTAAAGTAGTTTGATACCTGTTGAGTACTTCTTCCATGTCGCGTCCGCGCTCGGCGATGTCTCTTTTTAAACGTCTGATCAATCGTTCATCGGAGTCGGCATGTACAAATATTTTGATGTCAAACATTTCTCTCAATTCGGGATTGGTTAAGATTAGGATACCTTCAACAATCATTACTTTTCGAGGATGCGTTGTGACGGTGTCATCGGTACGGTTATGTGTTACAAATGAATAGACAGGTTGATCAATGGTTTGCCCTGCTTTTAATGCTTGCAAATGCTCAACGAGTAATTCAAAATCGATGGCTCTTGGGTGGTCAAAATTGATGTTACTACGTTCTTCATAACTCATGTTGTTATTTTGTTTGTAGTAAGAATCTTGTGAAATGATTCCGACTTCTGTTTCCGGTAATTCGTTTAGTATCTGATTAACAACCGTTGTTTTTCCCGATCCGGTACCTCCTGCAATGCCTATAATTAACATAGTGTTTTGTTTAATTCATTAGCAAAAATAACACTTTTTTTGAGATTTCTCTCAATAATATTTCAGTTGATTTCAGTGCGAAAATGGACGATTACTTCTGTTATGCACCTGTGAAATTTGCTCCACTTTCGATGTGAGCAAAGTAGTATTGGGAACATTTGGGTTTGATAGATTTTAGAAGTTTTCAAAAACACCGAGTCCAAACAATGCAAAATCATATTTTACGGGGTCTTGTGGGTCCAGGAGGCGTAAATTTGCATCCAATTCAGACAGTGCTTTTCCGTCATTTTGCTTGCGGGTTAGCAATCCCAATTTCCGGGCAACGTTCCCCGAATGAACATCCAATGGGCAGGATAATTTGGAAGAGGGTATCGATTTCCAAATGCCTAAATCGACTCCTTTTTGGTCTTGTCTGCAATTCCATCTCAGCCACATATTCAATCGTTTTGCCGCCGAATTGTTCAATGGATCGGAAATGTGTTTTTGGGTTCGGTAGGAATGGGGTATTTCAAAAAAAAGCGACTTAAATTTAGAAATACTTTCTTGCATGGATTGGTCTGTTTGGTTTTGAGCAAACACTGCCTCCAACCCTTGATGGTTTTGATAAATGTTTTGTAGGGCTATAATAAACGTCTTGCAATCTTCCCCATTAAAGGTGCGGTGAACAAATTGCTGCAGGGTGTCTAGGTCCTTTTTGGTGTGTGACATCACAAAATCGAAAGGGGTATTGCCCATTAATTCCATTAATTTTTTTGCATTCGAAATGATCATTTTTCGATTGCCCCAAGCGATGGTAGCGCTCAAAAAACCGGCAATTTCAATATCTTCTTTTAGGGAATATCGATGTGGAATTTGGATGGGATCACTCTCAATAAAGTTGGGATGGTTGTACAGTTCTACTTTTTCATCCAGAAATTCTTTGAGTTCTGAGTAATTCAGTTCCATTATTTTCTTTCAATTTGACCATCTATCATGACCAATTTTCTATCGGCCATGTTGGCTAATTCTTCGTTGTGGGTAACAATGACAAAGGTTTGGCCAAATTCATCCCGTAATTGAAAGAACAATTGGTGTAAATTTTCGGCAGAGGCGGTATCTAAATTTCCAGAAGGTTCGTCGGCAAAAATCACTAGGGGTTTATTGATGAGTGCACGCGCCACGGCTACTCGTTGTTGTTCGCCTCCCGACATTTCGTTTGGTTTGTGGTGAATGCGTTCAGAAAGGCCTAAATAATTGAGAAGTTTGATTGCTTCTGGTTCGACTTCATTTTTTTCTTTTCCCGCAATAAATGCTGGAATACAGACATTTTCTAAAGCCGAAAATTCAGGTAATAGTTGATGGAATTGGAAAATAAAACCTAAATTTTCATTTCTAAATTTAGACAGTTGGTTGTCTTTCAGTTTTAAGACCGAAGTATTGTTGATGATCAATTCACAATTCGCGTCCTTTTCAGGAGTATCCAAAGTGCCTAGTATTTGTAAAAGTGTCGTTTTTCCAGCTCCAGAAGCTCCCACGATCGATACAATTTCACCACTTTTTATATGCAAATCAACTCCTTTCAATACTTGGAGTTGGTCATATTTTTTAAATATATTTTTTGCCTGAATCATTTTGAACTTTTTTACAAAGAAACAAAGATTTCTAGAACGATTGAAAATTTTTATCTCAAACAGCTATTAAAAATAAGTTAATAAATACAAAGGACCCTGTAATTGATTTAATTTTGTATAACTAGGATCGTATTATGAACAAAATCATCACTCTATTATCTGTATTTTTTTTTGCTGCTTGTCAATCGTCTGCGCAAAATAAATCAGAACCCAAAACAAAAAATACTATGCAAACAAATGAACAAGTAGCGACCTTTGCCGGAGGTTGTTTTTGGTGTACCGAAGCCATTTTTTTAGAAATAGATGGCGTGCAGTCTGTGACCTCTGGTTATATCGGTGGTACAACAGAAAATCCGACGTATCGAGAAGTTTGCAGTGGTACAACCGGACATGCAGAAGCGATTCAAATAGTGTATGATTCCACCAAAGTATCTTTTGATGTTTTATTGGAGTTGTTTTTTGCGACGCACGATCCAACTACACTGAACCGTCAAGGAAACGACATAGGAACACAGTATCGTAGTGAAGTGTTTTATCACAATTCTGAGCAAAAAGAATTGACGGAAGGCTATATTCAACTATTGCAAAAGGAGCATACTTATGGTTTTGGAACGACTGTCGTTACTAAAGTATCACCTGCAACACTGTTTTATCCCGCAGAGGACTACCATCAAAATTACTACAACCAAAACAAAACCGAAGGATATTGTCATTACGTAATTACACCAAAAGTTGAAAAAGTAAAAAAGTCGTATGCTAAGTATTTGAAAAAATAAGGGCTTACTTTTTTTCAAAAAAATCAGCGATAACCCCAAGTTTTATGCGGCGTAATAATTTTTTTTCAAACGACCAAAAGAAAGTGAATTGCCCAAATACATATCCTATTAAGACCAGTAATACCTGGTAAATGGGAAAGATTAGCAGCAATCGAATAGGCAAGTAAAAGAAGCCTAATGTCTCTTTTGTCAATCCGATGTAATTGGTAACGGGCTTGGATAAAATGGCAGATGTCGAACCAGTAATGGCAAACACAGTAAATATGACATAAAATTGCCAGTTACTTGTGATTCCCCATCGTTTTTTAAGTTTGTTCATTGCCTTTGTAAAGCTGCAAAATTAATTCATTTGAACCATATATATCGAATAATTGCATAAAAAAATCCGAACTTGTTGAGTTCGGATTTTATTAATAAAGAAATGCTTGTTATTTCAATAGCGCACTAATTTGATCGGCTAATTCGGTTCCAATTCGATCTTGTGCTTCTAAGGTTGCAGCACCAATATGAGGTGTTAATGAAATGCTTGGGTGCATTAATATTTTTATTTCTGGGGTTGGTTCGTTTTCAAAAACATCCAAACCAGCAAACAATACTTTTTTAGCATCCAATGCCTCTATCAAGGCTACTTCATCAATTACGCCTCCTCTGGATGCGTTTACAATTCCCACGCCATTTTTCATTTTTGCCAATTCAGCAGCACCAATCACATATCCTTTTTGAGCAGGAACGTGAAGCGAAATGAAATCTGATTGTGCAATTACCTCTTCTAATGGTTGGGTTGCAATGTCGATACTCACTGAATCACCAGTAAAAAAATCTACTTTTATGGTCGCTTTTTCTAAGAAGGTATCGGCAGCAATCACTTTCATTCCCAGTCCCAAAGCCATTTTTGCAACCGCTTGACCAATTCTTCCAAAACCAATGATACCGATTGTTTTTCCACGTAACTCAATTCCATTAGCATAGGCTTTTTTCAATCCTTCAAAATTAGTATCGCCTTCTAAAGGCATGTTTCTATTTGAATCATGTAAAAAACGAACCCCACTAAATAGGTGCGAAAAAACCAATTCGGCCACACTTTCGGATGAGGCTCCAGGCGTATTGATCACATGTTTTCCGTTTTCACGAGCATATTCTACGTCAATGTTGTCCATTCCAACACCTCCGCGACCAATGATTTTCAATCCAGGGCAAGCATCAATGATGTCTTTACGTACTTTGGTTGCACTACGAACCAAGAGTACTTTAACGTCGTTTGCATTGATGTAATTAGCTACTTGTTCTTGTGCTACTTTGGTAGTGATTACTTCAAAACCACCTTGTTCTAGAGCTTTTATTCCGCTATCTGATATTCCGTCATTTGCTAATACTTTCATTTTTTGTTGATTTATGGATTGAATTTTTTAGTAAAAGAATTCAATCAGTGATGAGATTATTTATAATTTTATTAAACTGCTTTTTCCAAGGCTTGCATTACGTCAACCAATACTTGAACGCTTTCCAACGGCAACGCATTGTACATAGAAGCTCTGTAACCTCCTACTGATCGGTGGCCTGGTAAACCAGATATTCCGGCTTCTTTCCACATTTTGTCAAAAATAGGAGCGTGGCTTTCATCCTGTAATAGGAATGTTGCATTCATGTTACTTCTATCAGCAACGGCTGCACTGCCTTTAAATAATGGATTGCGGTCGATTTCTGTGTATAATAAATTTGCTTTTGCTTCATTCATTTTTTCAATGGCTGCAATACCGCCTAAGTTTTTTAACCATTGTAAGGTTAACAGGGAAGCATAAACAGGAAAAACAGGTGGCGTATTGTACATGCTTTCTGCTTTGATGTGCTTTTCATAATCTAGCATACTCGGAATGACACGTCCAGATTTTCCTAATATTTCTTCTTTCACAACAATTAAAGTTGTTCCAGCTGGTCCCATGTTTTTTTGAGCACCTGCATAAATTAAATCGAATTTTGAAAAATCCAATACTCTAGAAAAAATATCCGAACTCATATCGCATACAACCGGAACAGAAGTTTCAGGAAACGATTTCATTTGAGTACCAAAAATGGTGTTGTTACTCGTGCAGTGAAAATAATTGGCATCTGCCGGAATCGTGTAATCGGTTGGGATAAAGTTGTAATTCGCATCTTTAGACGATGCCACTACTTCGGTCGTACCAAATAATTTAGCTTCTTTGATGGCGTTGTTTGCCCAAGTACCTGTGTCAAGGTATGCCGCTTTACCTTCTTGTTTCATTAAATTATAAGGAACCATTAAAAATTCTAAACTAGCGCCTCCTGCCAAAAATAAAGCTTGGTATCCTTTTCCTTCCAAACCTAATAATTCCAAAACAAGTGCTCTGGCATCGTCCATAACGGCAACGAAATCTTTGCTTCTGTGTGAAATTTCTAATAAGGAAAGTCCCGAATCGTTAAAGTTTAAGATGGCTTCTGCCGATTTTTGGAAGACTTCTTGAGGAAGAATACATGGTCCTGCGCTGTAGTTGTGTTTTTTCATGGTTTGTTTTCAAAATTTAAAATGCAAATTTCGGAAAACATCCAAAAATGGCGGCTATTTAAAATGTAATAATTAGCCTATGTTTTTAACGAAAACGTTATAGTTATTAAGATTTATTGCGAATTTTTCAATCAAATTTGCGATAAGAATGAAAGAGTATCAACATTATCCGCATAATCCCAAAGATTTGGTAATTGGGTTTGTCCAAAATCCACCGAATTTGCTACAACACCCTTTGAAACGACACACTGAATTTGATCGGCTTTTTCTCTAAGCTGGTTTTCGACCGTTTCTAGCGAATCGTAGTATTCGTAAAACAGAGATGAAATAGGAGAGGCATAGCTGGTGTCTTCTTTCAAGGTAATGAATTCATTATCCAATAATTTAAAATTACTCATCAAAAATACTGCTTTGTTGTAGTCGTAATTGTTCGCGTATTTTTCGTAATAAATCACTTCTTTGTAGGTGAAAATGGCTTTAAAAAAGGCATCAAATTGATATCCTCTTGGCACAAAAAGCTTGGATACATTTCGGCAGCCTAATCCAAAATACCTAAAAATATCTTCTCCCAATGCAATGAGTTGTTCTTCGGTTTCTGAACCTTCTAAAACGGCAACTGAATTCCTGTTTTTCCGAATTATAGAAGGTTTGTCTTTGAAGTAATATTCAAAATAACGCGCAGTATTGTTGCTTCCGGTTGCAATGACGGCATCAAAATTTTCTAGTTTTCCTTCTGTAAATGTGATGTAATCTTTTATTTCAGGTTGAATAGAAATTAAATAATGGGCTAAAAAAGGCAGTAATTTCTGGTCGTTAGACGATGTTTTTACCAGTACTTTATGACCCGAGATGAGCACACTTAAAAAATCATGAAACCCAACAAGCGGAATGTTGCCTGCTAAAATTAACCCGACTGTTTTGGGTTGTACTTTAGAAAAATCATATGGTTGTAACCATTGGTTTAAATTTTCTTCAGTAAGTGCTTTACTCCAAGATTGGATAGAAAAATAAACTTGTTCTGGTGTAAACCATCCGTTGTGAGATTGCGATAGTTCAATCAACGAAACAAAATCAGTAAAAAATAAATCGTTGTTTAAAACAGCGTCGTGTTTACGGGTGTCTTTTTCAGAAAATTGACTTAAAAATTTTCCAAGTTCAATAAAACAATTTTTTTTATCGTTTTGTAACATTTGTTTATTTGTTTATAACAAGATTTGATTGTAATTTTGCACAAAAATAAGTAAAAGTAATTTGGCTTTAGCCAAAAGTTAAAAAAGTTATCTCATTTTTGAATGGACAACACTTTAACTTTAAATAGAGAATAATACAATGGCAATAATCATTACAGACGAATGTATCAATTGTGGCGCATGTGAGCCAGAATGTCCGAATACTGCAATATATGAAGGTGCCGATGATTGGCGCTATAAAGATGGAACTAAATTGAAAGGTAAAATCATCCTTCCTGATGGAACAGAAGTAGATTCAGATGCTGCTCAAACCCCATTATCGGATGATGTTTACTATATTGTTCCAGGCAAATGTACCGAGTGTAAAGGTTTTCACGAAGAGCCACAATGTGCAGCGGTTTGTCCTGTAGATTGTTGTATTCCTGATGACAATCATGTTGAAAGCGAAGAAACGTTATTGAACAGACAAGCCTTTTTACACAATGAATAAATAAAAAAAAGCTACTTATTAAGTAGCTTTTTTTTTTGATCTATTCTTCGTCTCTATTTTGAAATTTCGTTCGTTTGCTGCCTTCGTACATTTCGTATTTCACAAATCGCGCTTCCAAACTACCGTTAAACAATTTTATTTTTCTGGAAGGTCTTAACCCTACAAATTTTAACGCGTCCAAATTAGCTGTAATGAACCACGCATTGGTGTTGGGATAATTCAGTTTTAGTGTGTCGCCCAATTCTCTATAAAATCGCTCCATTTGAATGTCTAATCGTTCACCATAAGGGGGGTTAAAAACCAATTGCAGCGGACCCTGATTTTCTTTTTTACTTTCAAAAAAGTTGGCAAGTTCTATCGTTACATAATCATCAAGGTTGGCGTTTTTAATGTTCGCTTTTGCTTTTTCAACCGCACTTGGTGCTTTGTCATATCCCTTGATGGTGTAATGAAATTCTCGGGTGCGTTTCATCAACGCATCAATGATTTGGTCAAACAAATCGTTGTCCCAATCATTCCATTTTTCAAATGCAAATTCTTTACGGTTGATGTTGGCCGGAATATTACAAGCAATCATAGCAGCCTCTGCAAGGATGGTTCCCGAACCACACATGGGGTCCATGAAATCACTTTTTCCTTCCCAGCCAGAAAGTAATAACATTCCAGCAGCAAGTACTTCGTTGATGGGAGCTATGTTGGTCGCTGTTTTATAACCACGTTGGTGTAACGAACTTCCTGAGGTGTCGAGCGCTACAGAACATTGATCGCGATCGATGTGTATGTTGATACGAAGGTCTGGGAAATCTTTGTCAACACTTGGTCGTTGACCAGTTCGTTCTCTAAATTGATCTACAATTGCATCTTTGCATTTTTGTGAAACAAATTGCGAGTGTTTAAAATGATCGGAATGAATGGTCGTGTCAATGACAAATGTTTGGTTTGCGTTGAGGTATTTTGACCAATCCATACTTTGGATTCCTTTGTATAGGTTTGTGTCGTTATTTGCTCTAAAATAATAAATAGGTTTTAGGATTTTAAGGGCTGTTCGTAACGATAGGTTGGCTTTGTACATAAATCCTTTATCGCCTTTAAAACTCACCATTCGAGTTCCTTGTTCTACTTCTTGCGCGCCCAATTGCTGTAATTCTTTGGCTAATATCTCTTCAAAACCAAAAAAGGTTTTGGCAATCATTTTAAAATTTTCGTTCATGGTATAATTTTCAATTTACATACTAAAATGGTTTGTTCCTCAGCACCCTCCCGATTCTTAGGGAGAGCCGCTATCTTCTTGCTGTTTTAACGGGCAAATGAGATAAAGGCGAATGCAGGCGCTACCATAATAAATAAATCCCAAGGCATTTGCTTCAATAAAAAGAAAACGTTGTTATTTCGTGCAAAAATACATTAAATTTGCAGGATTAGAATTCAATTTAGCATAATAAATGTTAGTTACAGAAAATACGAAATCCGAAAGTTGGTTTGCCTCTTGGTTTGATACCACTTATTATCATATTTTATACAAAGACCGCAATTACAGAGAGGCGCAAATTTTCATGGACAATTTGACCCAATATTTGAATTTGCCTGCTAAGTCTAAAGTATTGGATTTGGCTTGTGGAAAAGGAAGACATGCTATTTATTTGAATCAATTGGGATATGATGTCGTGGGAGCCGATTTGAGCGAAAACAGTATTGAAGAGGCAAAGAAAAATGAAAATGACGGCCTTCGTTTTGTAGTGCATGACATGCGCGAAAGTTTTGATGAAAAGTTTGAAGCTATTTTTAATTTGTTTACAAGTTTTGGATACTTCGAAAATGAATCGGACAACCTAAAAACCTTAGAGGCCATAAAAAATAGTTTGTCTGCCTATGGTTTTGCCGTAATCGATTTTATGAATGTGTACCAGGTGCTTGAAAACTTGGTTCCGAATGAGGTTAAAACTGTTGACGGAATAGATTTCAGAATCAAGCGCTATGAAAAAGAAGGGTATATCATCAAAGAAATTGAGTTTGAGGACAAAGGCTCATCGTATCATTTTGAAGAGAAAGTACGCGCTTTGACATTAGAAGATTTTCAATCCTTAATGCAACAAGCAGGGATAGATTTGTTGGATATATTTGGAGACTATAAATTAAAAAAATTCCATAAAAAAGAAAGCGAACGATTAATCATGATTTTTAAATAATGAATTACCTTTTACCTCTGTTATCGGTTCTTTTTGGCTATGGAATTGCCTTGTTTGTACAACCAAAGTCCAAGAAAAATTTAAAACTTTTGTTGGCATTCAGTGGGTCTTTTTTGTTGTCACTTACTGTAATGCATTTGCTGCCTGAGGTCTACAAAAGCGAGAACAAGACCATTGGTGTTTTTATCATGGTGGGTATTCTTTTTCAAATCATTTTAGAGTTTTTTTCAAAAGGAGCCGAACACGGCCATGTGCACGGCCATGATAAAATAGCAAATATGCCTTGGTTGCTGTTTGTTAG
>JACCDN010083660.1_pt1 | contig 31901 bp, 23 predicted proteins | sample 7441691 | NCBI WGS metagenome assembly JACCDN01 (sample SAMN15323439, study PRJNA562643) | freshwater metagenome | isolation source: river surface water | place: USA:Blue River Watershed | collected 2017-08-16
ACGCTGGCGAAGGAAAAAGGCCACAAGCCATACGAGACCACGCGGTCAATAGAGGGTAAATATCGGGAAAACGGAACCGGGTCCGACACCAGCAAGTGGGACGAGGCAGACCGTAAAACCCACGCAGAGGCCATGGCTGAGCAGGAAAAACTTTACGGTGATGCTTGGGAGAAGGCCAAGGGCGGCGCGAAAAAGCCACAGCAGGCGTCATCAAATTTGACTAAATCCATCCCCGCGCCTACAATGATCTTGTGGAATTTGAAAGGGGTGTCGAAATGAGTGAAGACCGGTTCTATGAAGTCGATTGCGCAGTGTTTCGGGAGCGCGCCGGCAAGATGGAGGTCTTCCTGCAGGACAGCGGGACCTTCAAGCCCTACGAGGGCGATGCCGATCGCGTGCGTCGGTTGAGCAACCCCATGAGCCTGGAGGAAGTCCGGCCCTACATGGATGTCGAACCCAAGCTGGACGACCAGCCTGCAGCCAATGATGCTCCTGCTGATCAAGTCGCAGGTTAAGGGGTACACCCGGCGCGACGGTGTCTATGTTTCGCCACACGTTCGCCGCGCGGATGAATTCGCGGCCGCTGCCCATAAGGGCCAGTACCGCAAGACCAAGCCTGGCGCACCCCGTATTGAGTACATTGAGCATCCGCGAGCAGTAGCTCGCCTGCTGCACGATGAGGCTGGCGTGACCGATCCGGTTGCGCTGCAGGCGGCGCTGCTCCACGACACCATCGAAGATACTGACGTCACTCACACCGACCTGGTGCGTGAGTTCGGGCGCGACGTTGCCGACACCGTGCTGGAGCTGACCAATGACCCAGACGTACCGCGCGAGGGCAAGCTATCCATGCAGGTGAGCAAGGCGCGCAAGATGAGCGCCAGAGCTGCCGCCGTGAAGACTGCCGACAAGACGGCGAATTTGCGCGACATCCTCGTGACTCCACCAGACTGGAGCGTGGACCGCCAGCGCAAGTATTACGGCGACGCCCGCGAAGTGGTGCAGGCCATGGGAACCCGGCATCCGGTTCTTGACGCTATTTTTGATGATATTTATTTTCGCGGGATTGCGAAGATTTAGCTATTTGTGATTAGAATTACATTGCTGGGTGGAGAAGTTGGTATCTCGTCAGGCTCATAACCTGAAGATCGTTGGTTCAAGTCCAACCCCAGCAACCAGTTTTCTGCGGTGGGTAATCGGCCTTGAGCCGTCATCTTCCCCCACTGGCCGGGCAACCGGCGGGCGCGTGATCTGGGCTGCAACGGCTCGCGTCTCAAATTTGCAGACTTGGTGACCTGCTGGCTTTCCTCCTTTCTCCAGCAGGGCCATCAAGTATCAGTCGGTGCTCAATCATTTAATCGTGTGAGAGCTAAAGTGCCCGGCTGATTCTTGATGGTGTGCATGACTGAATGCGAGGCGCCACGAGCGCGCTCCGGGATACTCAGACAGGGTTTGCGCCCGACAGAGGCTGAGTTCACCTGTAAAGCTGAAAGTAGCCCACGCCATCAACTATCGCATCAGCGTGTGGCGGTATCCGGTACGCAAGGTTGCAACGCCGCCATTACCTCGTCCGCGAGGGCGCTGATGTGATGGTGTAGATACCGAACTGCTGGGAGTTCCCGGCAGATAGCAGGGCGGCCGCCTTCGGAGGAGCCATCAACCTACAGTCGTGACCGCACACTAGCCTTGCTCGCAAGAGCTTTGAGAGGTGACCGTTTGCGGTTCATTCGGGAAGTAAAGGCCGCTGTGCAACATGGCGCCGGCGTTCATGGTGGGTTGAGCGACGGCTCCTTCCGGTGGCTTGCCACTGTAGCCAGGGTTGCACCGGACAGCCGGGGCGGGGAACTGCTCCGGCTTTCTGTCGTGACCCTACCATCGCCGTATGTCTCTTTTTGTTGACCTGATCGAAGTCGGAGAGCGCGAAACCAACGCCGCGCTCGAACTGCTGTGCAAGTCCGGCCACGACCACGACGACAGCATCTGGGCGCCTATGGATAGCCCACTGCTGCAGCGCATGGTCGAGCTGTTCACACAGCGCGGACTTGACCGCCTCGACGCCGTGCGCACCGAGGTGTTGGCCTGGCAAGCCGGAACCCTGCACTCGCCTGGTGACCGCATCGTCCGCCCAGCCGGCATGATGGAGCGGTGGACACAGTCCGAGTTGTCGCTGGTTCGTATCTACCTGGAGCACCTGCCGCCAGCTGAGTGGACGCTGGACGACCACATGCTGGCGATCGACGCCACTGTGCAGCGCTACCTGCCTGCGGACGACCTGCGCACCGAAGCCGACTGGTTGTCGACCCGGGCCAGCCTCATGGGGCGCGTTCAGGCAAATCTCGATGCGGTGTCGCTGGATCAGGCTGACGTCCTGCTGGCCGCAATGCCCGGCACTGTTGGCGAGGCAATGGCGGCCTGGGGCGGAACCCGGGCCCAGCGCACCACGATGGAATACGCGCAGACACGATGCGCAGAGAATGTCGTGAACCTGTCGAGCGACACACGCCACCGCATGCGCGCTGTGATCGCAGAGCATGTGACTGAGCGCGAGCTTGGCGTGAAGGGCCCGAGCTCAAGCCTTGAGACAAAACTACTGGACCAATTCGCAGTCTTGAACCGCGACTGGCGCCGCATTGCTGTAACCGAAGCCGGTGAGGCTCAGAACGTTGGCTACATAACTTCGGTTCCACGTGGAACCAAAGTAAAGCGGGTTGAGCAATACCGCAATGCTTGCGCGTTCTGCCGCAAGATCGACGGCCGCATCATGGAAGTCGTGGACCCGGCCGCCGCGGACAAAAACCCAGAAACCCAGATTTGGCCAGGCAAGACCAACGTCGGCCGCAGCGCCAGCCCGCGCAAGCGAGTCGGGACCGTGTTCAAGGAACGCGAGCCGGATGAAATGTGGCAGATCCCGGTCGGCCTGGTGCACCCGCATTGCCGTGGGCGCTGGATTCCAACCATTCAAGACCGGCCCGGGGATGATGCCGATTTCGGCAACTGGCTGCGCGCGAAGCTGACGCCGGCCGTCACCAAGGATCCAGAGTGATTGTCTTCTTTAAGGCCCACATCAGCGGCTACACTAAGCAAGACGGCACTTTTGTTGCGCCGCATGAAGACAATCGCATCGCCCGCAAGTTGCGGCCGCCGCCAAAGCCGACCGCTGACCAGCTTCGTCAGCAGGATTTATTTGAAGACTACAAGCCTGTGTATTCGGTATCCTCCAAAAACTCAGCCGTCACCATTGCGTCCGGGCCCGACCTTGCGACCTACGACAAGATCCTTGTCGGGTTTTCTGGCGGGAAGGACAGCATCGCCTCGGTGCTGGCGCTGCTGGAGAACGGCGTTCCAGCGTCAAAAATTGAGCTTCACCACCACGATATAGACGGCGACGGCGAGTCGTTCATGGACTGGCCTATTACAAAAGACTACTGCCGCAAGTTTGCCGAAGCCCTGGGGCTGCCGATTTACTTCAGTTGGCGCGAGGGCGGATTCGAGCGCGAAATGATGCGCGACAACCAGCGCACCGCGTCGGTTGTATTTGAGAAGCCGGACGGCACGACCGGTCGATCTGGCGGCGAGCGTGGCCCGCTTGGCACCCGTCGCAAGTTCCCTCAGCAGTCGGCGTCACTGACGACGCGCTGGTGCAGCGGGTCGCTCAAGGTCGATGTGATGGCTTCGGCCGTTCGCAACCAGGAGCGGTTCACCGGCCTACGCACACTGGTGGTTACCGGCGAGCGTGCCGAGGAAAGCAGCAACCGGGCAAACTACAAGACCTTTGAGCCTGACCGATCGCACAGCAACAGCCGGCATGTAGATCACTACCGCCCGGTGCACGCATGGAGCGAGAAAGACGTCTGGGACGTCATGAAAAAGCACGGCGTGGTTGCGCATCCGTCGTACCAGCTTGGGTACGGCCGGTTGTCGTGCCGCCACTGCATCTTTGCTGGCCCGAACCAGATCGCCACCAACAACGCCCTATATCCAGAAAGCACCAGCAAGGTGGCGTCGCGCGAAAAGGAATTCGGCGTCACGATCCACCGCAAAGAGGATCTTCTGTCGCGCGCCAAAAAGGGCACGCCTTACAAGGCGGCACTCGACCAGCCGGACATCGCCAAGCTAGGCGAGAGCACGACATGGACGGGCCCGATCATCGTACCGCCAGAACAATGGAAACTGCCCGCCGGAGCGTTCGGCGAAAAGGACGGCCCATGCTGAGAGACATCAAGTGGGCCCAGCCCACGCCTGCCCAGGCCGAGGCCGGCAACTATTACAAGCCCACCGTCCCCTGGCGTGGCCTGACCATCAAGGTCGAGAACCCGGCTGGCACCATCCGCCGTGGCAACGGCTGGCAGACCAAGATGGTCTACGACTACGGCTATGTGTCCAGCTCGGAGGCTGTAGATGGCGACGAGGTCGACGTCTATCTGGGACCGTCGCTTACCTTCGCTCCAATGGTCTATGTCGTGCACCAGCGCCGTTATGGCGACTGGGAGAAGTACGACGAGGACAAGTGCATGCTGGGTTTCCTGAGCGAGGACGCCGCCAAGCATGCCTACCTGCAGCACTACGATGACCCGCGCTTCCTGGGCCCCATCACCGCCATGCCGGTCGAGGAGTTCGTGTCGAAGGTGCGGTCAACCAAGGACAAGCCGGCGATGATCAAAGCCTTGCTGCTGAAAACCCATGTGTCCGGCTACACCCGCAAGGATGGAACCGTGGTGCCTCCCCACGAGGACAGCCGCGCACAGAGCCTGCACGACGACATCGAGCGCCAAGAAAAGTGGCTCCAGGTTCAAGCGCGCGAGCTGGGATACCGCGACATTGAGCACCTGCTGGAAAGCGACTACCCGGCGTTCGAGCGGCTGGCTGCACAGTGGCGCGAACAGAACCCGGTCGAGGTCGCTTTGAAGTCGATCATTTTTTTCAAAGGCTTTGTCGGCCCGTACCTGCGTGGCGGCCGCGTCGTCAACGTCAGCGGCTACCATGGCCGCACCGGGCACGCACACGCCGTGCCTGGCCAAATGAGTTTGTTCGGCGGACCGACCAGCGGCATGCCCCTGCCGCCCAGCCCGCTCCAGGGCAAGGACGCTGTGGCACACACGCCGGATATGTTTGCCGACGCCGACGAGCATGGCGAGGTGCCGCCTGGGCGCCGTATCATGCGCGAGCCTCAGCATACCGAGCCCACGCGCGAGCTGATCGCCGAGCATGAGCACCTGGTGGACGTGCTGAATTCCCCCAGCCACGCCGACGACAAGGCCGAGGCGAAAAAGCAAGGTGCCGAGCTGGCGGAAATGAAACAGGAGGCTGGTGAGCACGACCACCTGCTGGCGGATCTGCCCGCCGGAGCCAAGTTCACGCGCGGCAAGGGCCGCATCGCCGGCCACTATGCCGTTGAGGCCGACGGTATCACCGGCAACTACCACGAGAAGCCCGATGATGCCGTGGCAAGCGTCAAGCAATTCCTGTCTAGCCGCGACGCCGGCGCGAAGCAAAAGGCTGATCGCGCCGCCGCTATCTCCGGCATGCGTGCGCGCCTGACAGCCGGCGGCGACGTGACCGACGCTGACCTCAAGCTACTGGAGCTCAAGGACGGTTCTGCTGGCCTGAAATGGTTCATACCCGCGGCCGCCGAGGTGTTCGGCATCACGTCGCACGCCGTGCGCCCGCACATCAAGGATCTGATCCGCACCGGGCACACTGACATGGGCACCAAGCTGGAGTTTGTGAACCCAAGGGAGGGGCTGCAGGCGATCGCGGCTGGTTTGAGTCCGGCGACGGTAGAGGACCACCCTGCGCCAATGCCTCGCAGCCTGCTGGCCATGATCCCCGAGGACAAGCGCGACGAGTGGAAAGACCTGCACCGCCAGCAGCACGAGCTGCACCACTACGAGCTGGGTCAGGTGCGCGAAAAGCTGGACCGCCTGCGCAGCAAGCGCAACAAGGCTCAGGCCGCCATGAATGAGGCCGAGGCTGGAGTGCGATCACTCCGTGGAGCCCCCGTCCCCGATCCGGTGCGCGAGGATGCTGCACAAAAGTCTGCTGACAAGCACCGAGCCGATTTCGACAAGCTGGCGCGAGAGCAGGATGGCCTAGTCGGTCAGCACCAGTCCTTGTACGAAAAAATCACCAAGCTGGGCCGCGCCAAGGAGCGCATCAGCGCCGGGTCTGGTGACTTGGACATCGATTGGGCGGCGATGCGCAAGCGCACGGCCGAGGAGCAGCAGGCGCACGAAAAGTCCATGCTCAAAATGTACCGCGAGCACTACAAGGCTGCGCCCATGACCAAAGCAATCGTATTCCTGCGCCCGCCAGCATCGTGACGGCACACTATGGGACACGCTCCCATAAGGCCGCCCCATGCTCGTTTTCTTCACAAAATCCCAGCTCGCGCTGTTTGACACGCCGGTCCACGTAGCCGCCCACGTCCGCAAGGACGGCACTGTCGTCGCGCCCCACATGCGTATCCAGAAGGTAGCCGTCAGGCAGCATTCGCTGTTCGACGACCACCACGCAGCAGCTCCAGCACCGGCGGCAAAGCGCGGCAAGCTAGACGTCTTCATGACGCGCTACGGCGGCCCGTCCGGCATGGCGCGCATCCTGGCGGACATGACCGAAGGCCAGCAGCAGGCGCTGCTTGGCAAGATGGCCGAGGTCGGCAAGACCACGCCAGAGGCTGTGGCTGCCATGATCGGCACAGCTCCAAAGGCTGCGCCAGCGGCGGCCAGTGAACCGGACCTGTTCAGTCAGCCGGCCGAGCCGGTGACGGCAACGCCGCCAAAGCTGGATCTTCCAACGATTGAGCACGACGGCGACACCTGGCACGTGCTGAGCACCGGCGCGCGGCGCGAGGACGGAAAAGTCTACGCGCACCTGTCGAGCACGACGCGCGGCTCGCATCAAAAGAACGGCGTCAACCCGGTGCAAATCTCGGACTACGTCGATATGCCGGCTCCAGCCAAGGAGGCCAACGCCAGCGAATTGGTCGAGCACGTCACCAAGAACGGCAAGGGCAAGACAATCCGCGGTGTGGTGCGCACCGACCTGACCCAGGACCAGGCGAAGGAAATCGACCCGTACACCTTCAAGAAAAACGGCGGCTGGTTCATTCGGGAAAAGCACTTAAATGCGGCTCCAGCACCCGCCAAGTCTGCGCGAGTAGCTATCAAAAAGGTAGCGGCGAGCGAGCCAGAGCCCGCGCCGCAAGTGGCCGCCGTGCCCCACGACCCCATGGCGCCGTTCGGCGTGGCAGCGGGCGTCACCAAGCCACGCCGCCGCGACATCAATGCCGCCGTAGTGGCGCGCCTGGCCGAGGGTGGGCCGTACAGCGCCAACGACCTGGAGCAATTCCGCCAGTACAGCGGCAACGGCGGATGCGGCGACAGCTTGAACGAGTTCTACACAGACCCCGGCGTGGCGCGCGGCATGTGGTCGGCGATCGCCGCCCTGGGTGTTACCAGCGGCACCGCCCTGGAGCCGAGCTGCGCAACAGGCGTATTCCTGCACACGGCGCCGGCCGGCTTCAAGGTCACCGGCGTAGAGTTGGACCCCGTCAGCGCCCAGGTTGCCAGCGCCCTGCACGGCGACCGCCACGAGATCCACACCGCCAGCATGGAGCGCTTCGCCACCACCGACGACCGCCAGTTTGACGTCGTCATCGGCAACCCGCCATACGGCCCGCGCGGATTCCTGGCCAAGGACGACAAAAAAGACATCAGCACCTGCGAGCAGTATTTCACCGACACCGCGCTGGACAAGTGCAAGCCCGGCGGCATCGTGGCGCTGGTGGTGCCAACCGGCATCATGGATAGCAAGTCGGCGCGTGGCTTCCGCGAGGGCCTGCTACGCAAGGGCGAGTTCCTGGGCGCCCAGCGCATGCCGAACACGGCATTCGAGCACAGCCACACCGAAGTGACGACCGACGTCGTGTTCTTCCGCAAGCGCCCCGACGACGTCGCCGGCGCCCTTGGCACGCTGGACCAGGCCACGCTGCAAAAGCTGGGTGTCTGGGATGACGAGTTCCTGTCGGGCTCATACTTCACGGGCCGCGGCGCCGAGAACGTGCTGGGCACGATGACCGAGGGCTGGCGCGCCAAGGCTGGCATGGGCAACGACATCACAGTCGAGGGCTCCATGGAGGGCGTGGCCGACGCCGTCGCCGGCTTCACCCCTGACAGTGAGGGTGCACCCGCCACCGCGGTCACCATGCACCAGGTGCTGGAAGCCCTGGGCGACGACGAGGCCGCCAAGGACCGTGCGGTATCTGCCGGCTTCCGTCGCCCGTATGCCGACACCGCCAAGATCGGCGACACCAAGACCGTGGACGGCGTAACCTACGTGCTGCAGGGCGACCCGCCGCGCTGGCACTCCGTGTCTGAGTTCATGCAGACCGCCGCCATCGCCGACGCCCAGGCCCTGGCCGTCGAGATTGACACCCTCATGAATGGCAGTGGTGCCGTTGACCGCCCAGCGCTGGAAGCGGCCATCCGCGACTACGTGAAAAAGCACGGCGTGCCGGCCGACAACGTCGCCCTGATGACGGCGGCCAGCGTGGACAAGAAGCTGTTTCGCCTGGTGGGCGCCGTGAACCGCAAGGGCGAGCTGTCGGACACCGTGCTGGGCACGGTGCGTGCCACCGCCGGTGGCTTCGACGCCACGGCCCAGGTGCTGGCGCTGGAGCACGACGGCGGCGAGTTCACAGCAGGCGAACTGGCTGACCGTCTGAGTAAGCCACTTGACGAGGTCGTGGACCAGCTCGCAGCAGATCCGCGCTACGCCTACGCCGGCGCGGGTAAGTGGACCACCATGGACGCCTACCTTACCGGCGAGCTGTGGCCGAAGCTGGACGCCGCCAAGGCTGCGCTGGAGTCTGGTGCCGAGCCCGACATGGCCGACAAGCGCCGCGTTCAGATTGATCGCCTGGAAAAGACGATCGACGCCAAAGCGCTGGACGACGTAGATTTTCAAATGAATTCGGCCTTCATTCCGACGCACGTTCTGGCTGCCTACCTGAATTGGCGCCAGTACGAGAGCGACGACCACGCCAACGAGTGGACAAAGAAACAGGCCCCGGTGGAAATCAGTTTTGCCGACGGCGTCTACGCTGTCACCGGCGGCAACACCTGGGGCGACACCAAGCTGATCGACAAGTACCTCAACCGCACCGGCGTGCGCAAAGAGGAGGATTTGCCGAAGATTTTGGAAATGAACGGCGAGTTCAAGGAGTGGCTGTGTGGCAGCACCTACCGTGACGCCATCGAGGATAGCTACAACCGCGCGTTCCGCGGGTTTGTGGCGCCAGAGTACAGCAACGAGCCGATTGACATCCCGGGACTGGCAACAGACCGCACGGTGCGCGACTGGCGCTGGTCGAGCCTGCGGCGATCGCTGGCGACTGGCAAAGGCATCATTGCCGACGACGTGGGACTGGGTAAGACGCTGGGCGGCCTGCTGCTGGCGCGCATGGCCAAGGTGCAGGGCAGCGCCAAGAAGCCGATTATTGTGGTTCCGAAGTCAGTGCTCGCCAACTGGTACGAGGAATCACAAATGTGGTTCCCGGGCTCCCGCGTGCTGACCATTGGTGCCAACTTCACGCAAGGCAAGAACGGCGAGCTAGTCGGCAAGGATGACACCGCCGGCGAGCGCAAGCGCAAGTACCACGACCTGACCCAGAACGATTACGACTTCATCATGGTCAGCGAACCCGCCTTCGAGGAAGTCGACCTGGACCCGGTCCAAAAGGAGGAATACTACTCCAGCGACTTCTGGGTGCAGCGCGGCGAATCCCTTGGTAATGCTGGCGACAAGCGCCGCAAGGCCATCAAGGAGCGCTACGAGCAGCATATCGCCCAGCGCGAGTTCAGCGATCGCACCGACGCCATCTACTTCAATGAGCTGGGCGTCGACATGCTGATCGCCGACGAAATGCACCACCAAAAGAACCTTTACGCCGCAAAGGCACGGTTCGGTGACCAGCCGAAGTTCCTGGGCGGGCAGGGCCTTTCCAATCGTGCACTGGACTTCAACCTGAAAACCCGGTGGATTAGGGACCAGAACGGCGGCAAGAACGTCCACGGCCTGACGGCCACGCCCACCAAGAACAGCCCGCTCGAAATCTACTCGATGCTGTCGCACATCGCGCCAGAGGCGTTCGAGCGCATCAAGGTGCGCAACAGCGAGGAGTTCCTGGACCGCTTCTGCGAGTTCACCGGCGACAAGGTGTTGTCAACCAAGGGCGAGATTGAAGACGCCACCGTGGTGTCTGGCTTCAAGAATCTGGACGAGTTGCGCGAAATCATGTCGCGCTACATCGATCGCAGGACCGCCGAGCAAGTCGGTTTGAAGTTGCCGACACGCGACGACCGCATGCACCTGGTGGACATGACGTCAGCCCAGCAGGCCGTCTATGCGGAGTTGCGCGAGCTGGCCGAGGAGTCTGCTGGAAAGAAGGATGCCACCGGCGACGCCCACATTTTCTCCATCATGGACAAAATGAACAAGGCTGCGCTGGACCTAGCGCTGCTGGATAAAAAGCACGCCGGAGCCGAAAGCCCAAAGTACAAGGAACTCGCAAAGCAGTGCCTGGAAGGATCCAAGGACGGCGGGCAGATCATTTTCAGCGAATACATCGACAGCCACGACAAGATCGTGCAGGCCCTGGTAGACGCCGGATTCAAACGCGAGGAAATCGGGGTCATCAATGCCCAGGTGGCAGCATCTTCGATCAAGCGCCAGAACATCGCCCAGGCGCTGAACTCCGGCAAACTCAAGGCCGTGGTGGGCAACTGCACGATGGCCGAGGGCTTGAACATGCAGAAAACCACCACTGACATCCACCACCTGGATGTTCCGTGGGAGCCCGCCACGCTGCAGCAGCGCAACGGCCGCGGCCTGCGCCAGGGTAACCTGAACGAGAGCCTGCGCATCCACACCTACCTGTCGCGTGGCAGTTTCGACGGCTACCGCTACCAGGCAGTTGCATCCAAAAAGGATTGGCCGGATCTGCTGTGGAACGGCGGCGACCGCGTCGAGAACCTGGCGCGCGAGGGCGCATTCACGCTGGATGACATGCGCATCATGCTCGCCGCAGACCCAGAGGCTGCCCGTGCGAAGTTCGAGGAGGACAAGACCGAGGCCACCAAGCGATACGAAACCGGCGAGCGCAGCAAGGCCCAGGCTGAGTTTGTGCGGTTTGCGGAAATGTCGCGCAGCTTCCGGTCACTCAAGAACACCAATACGGCCAGCGCCCAGCGCCTGCGCAGCAAACTGGAAGCCACCAAGACGGCGCTGTTCAACAACAAATACTGGCCGGCAAAATCTGCGCTGGACAGCACCACCGACGTGCTGATCCACCCGCAGACTGGCACAGTGCTGGCCGCCGGCCAGGGCCTGGACTTCGCCAAGGACGGCAAGATGGTGGTGACCGGCGTCAACATGCGAGCCGGCACGGTCACGATGCGCCGGCACGCTGACACGTCCGGCGGACGCAGTGTCACGCTGCCAATGTCCGAGCTCAGCGACGCCAAGCCGTTCAAGTTCGACGCCCAGGCCGAAGCCAGCGAGGTGGGCGCGGCCATGGAGGCGGCTGCCAATGACAAGCTGAACACGCTGGACAAGTGGGCGGACGTCAAGGCGATGCCGTCCGCGGTTCTGGAGCGCAACCACGACCTGATTCAGCGCCAGATCAAGGATGCCAAGGCGTCATACAAGGGCTTCCACGACCTGAACGACGCCTACATGGTGGACAAGGCCACGGGCAAAATCGAGAAGGTGGCGTCGTACTCAACCAAGGACAAGCACGCCACACACGACTACCTGCTGCCGACCGATGCGGCGAAGGAAAAGGCTATTCAGGCGTGGATGGACCAGCGACGCGCAGCAAATCTGACCGTCGAGTACGTGCAGCGCCGCACCGGCCGTGGCTCGCGCAGTGGCGGGTCCGATCGCCTGGCGCGGCGCCACTACCCTGACGCTGACTACTCAAGCAAGAACATCAACCCAATGAAGCGGTTGCTGGACGACTTGAGCGGTGGCCACACCGGCTACGGCACGGCTTCTGCGCTGGAAAAGCAAGCACGTGAACGGCTGCACACAGAGCAAATCCAACGCATCCGCCGGTCCAGCAGTGCCGCAGACGCGATCGAGGCCCTGCTACCACTGGCCAAAGTCACTGGCACACGGGCCAGCAATGACACCATGGGCGGATACGCCAACGACGGCACCAACACGGCGGTGTACCCCAAGGACGCGTTGTCCATGGCATGGGCGCGTGCTCGCCACCTGGGCCAGCTTGACGCGCCAGTGACTGCTGGGCGGCACAGCGACTACGCCTACGCCGGCGGCACTGGCGGTTCCGTGCACGCCGCGCTGATCCGCATGGCTCGCACCAGTGGACACGCAGACCTTGCTGACGCATTTGCTGCGACGGGCGAGCGGCACGGCCTGGTGAAGGATGACAAGAGCACCCTGCAGGCGCTGACGAGCTACTACAGCCCAAGCGTTCGCAACCTTGACAACATCCGCAAGGTGGCTGGTCGAATGGGATGGCTTGACCAGACGCTGGGGCAGTTGCGGGAGCACAAATTGGGTGGCCCGTTCTCAGCGCCGAGCGGTTACAGCTATGACCCGGTTGGCACGCGCAACGCAGGCAAGAAGCTCGGAGACATGATTGACGAATACCATGCGGCCGCCAGCGCCCGCGAAGCAACCAAGGAGGCAGCATGATCGACCCAAAAACCTTCGCTGCCAGCACCCTGCAGCTACTCCAGCAAGACCCGCGCCGGTATCGGCTCTTTGGAGTTCACTGGTACCTGGTCAAGGCGGTGCTCAAGAAGTTTTACACCCGGGACAACCTGCACCTGCTGGGCGACTACATGGACCAGTCGGTGATTGACCGCATGCCGGCACACGCTGACCTCCAGCAGGCTCTGGCGGCCGCGGTCGAGGAATACCGACAGAATGCGGCGTTCAACATGGGGCGCGCCGAAGTGGAAGACCCGACCGGTGGCGGCACGTTCACCCTGGTGGATACTGACGCCGGCGGGCTGTAAGGGTCGTGACCCTACCATGGGCGGATGCTGCCAAAAGACCGCCCTGTTCTATTTCTCAAGGCCGCCATCCCCGAAGGCGCTCGATGGATTACCGTTCACCCAAACGGCCCCGGATCCGAGGGTACGGCCGTCCTGATCCAGCCCCAGGCCGACGGTAGCGCGCACGTCATTGGCGGTGCCGGTGGCAAGCTGAATTACCTCAAGCTGCGCCACGTCCGCAAAGAATCCGAGTACAAAAAGGAAGCCGAGGACCGCAAGAAGGCCAAAGCCGAGGAAGCCAAAGCTCAGCGCGCGGCCGACAAGGAAGCTGGCGTTCTGGAGTCCAAAAACAAAGCCAAGCAGGCGCTGCGCGACCAGCAGCACGCACACGAGCGCGAGTTCGTCCAAACCGTGGCCAACACCATGGGCTGGGACAAGTCCAAGTTGGAATTCCCGGAGGCCGACTACGCCAACCTGAGCGAAGCCGCCCAGGCCAAGATGCGCCAGAAATTCCACCAGACCGTCATGCGTCAGGCGCTCGATGCCGTGGATCTGCAGCGCCAGCGCCTGGTGACGGACCACGCCGCTCGCATGGAAGGCGGAATCGGCGAGATCCCGCTGGACACGGAAGACCCCGAAACCCTGTCGGTGCAAGACCTGGCGCCAATCCAGAGCAACCCCGGCGGACTTGGTTTCAGCCAAGACTTCAAGGGCCGCGCCGAAGCCGCCGGCCTGACCGAGGGCGAGCTCAAGGCCGAGGTGGACAAAGCCAAGGAAGCGAAGGCTGCGACGCTGACCGACGCCCAGCGCCAGGCCGCCGTGCAGCGTGGTGAAACCGCGAAGCTGGTCAAAGCCGAGCTGGAAGGCATCCGCGAGCCGGCGGCACCAGGCTCAGGCAAGACCATGGCCGACGCCAAGGACGCCGTGGAGCTGCTGCGCGCCGCGAAAAAGCTCAAGGCCATCCAGCAGAAAGCCCGCGCCGCTGCGGCTGAAATCAACAAATCGGCCGCCGAGCCAAAGGCGTTCGTCCTGGAATACACGGCCAGCCCGGACGACGACGCCAAGATCACCGAAGACCTGAACAATGACCTGCGCACAGCGCAGACCATGGCATTCCTGTCTGAGTTCAAGCGGATGGCCGGCGACAAGCCCGAGGAGACACTGGGCAAGCACATCGGCATCGGTGCCTACAACAGCATCAACAGCCTGGCGCTGGCCGTGGGCGGAAATGCCCTGGTTGACCGCAGCGTGGTGGACGTGTTGGGCATCGCCGGAGCCGCCCAGATCCTGGCGCGCCGCATCCACACCAACATGCCCGACGACGCCGAGCGCATCACCGAGGGCGTGCAGGAATTCCACCTGCACCACTACATGGAGACCAGCGCCGAGGCACTGGGCGAAGCGCGCGAGCTCATGGAAGCAGCCAAGGAGGTCGAGCTCGGCGAGGCCGCTAGCGGAGCTGACCTGCAGGTCGCCCAGGAATTGAACGGCCGCCGGCGCAAGGCAGTCGGCGACGCCCAGAAGATACTGGGGCAAGCGTTGGGCGAAATGGAAGCCAATGCCGCCCTTGTAACCGCCATGAAGCAAGGCGCCAAAGACAAGTGGCAGGGCTCGCTTGGCAAGATCGGCATGGAGTCGGCCATTCAGCGCGTGCGTGCTATCGGCCTGCAGCGCGGAGACTACACGCTAGAGTCTGTGGCCGGCGACACATTTCTGACGATCAACGCCGCCGGAATGGACCGACTGGCAAAGCCGATCGCCCGCGACGACGTCCAGCAGGTGCAGCGCAATCTAGCCATCATCCGTGGCGACCAAGACGAGGACGGTTGGCTCCCGCTTGGCATCGCTCGCCGGCCAGACCTGGCCATGGACGTGAAGCCCGGCGTGGCGCCAACGCTGGCGCAGCCTTTCCAGCCACCGACTGATCCAGGATCCGAGGCCATGGCCCAGTCAATTAAGGACTACATTGGCGGGCGCACGGCAGATGGCGACACGCCAGCCGACATTTACGCCGATCTGCTCTCCCTTGACATGATGCAGAAGGTTGGCGACCGGCGCGACGAGTACATGAAGGTGCTGGAGCACATCGCGCCCACGCGCGACGAGCGCGGCAAGATGGTGCGCGCCGAAACCCGGTCCGGCTACTTTAACGACCTTGCGGACGCCTTCGTGTCACAGCGCTACGGAGGCGAGCGCAGTGCTCTAAATAGCCAGACCTTCAACGTCGACCAAAAGTCGGTTGACGCCCTGCATCGGGCACTGTCCGAGCACCCGGAGGGGGTGGCCGCGTTCAAGCAGATCGGCGAGCTCACGTCCCAGGACCAGCGTGCGCTGCGCGAGCACTTCTATCGCAACGTCGCCAAGGAGAGCCCCGAGCAAGGAGCTCTGCGCGCAGAGGTCGAGCGCCTGACGGCTGCAGAGCCTGAGCGCGAGACCACCGATATGTTTGGTGAGACCACCACCAACCCGGAGTGGTCCGACTGGAAGACCCAGCGCGACGAGGCCGCTGCGAAGTCAAATGCAGCCGGGCTTGACTGGCCGAAATACGTCGACGCTATGCACGGCCACGAAAAGGCTTATGAGGCCATTCAAGACCTGATCCGCTCCAATGTCGGCGCCGCGTTTGCAGAGGCGCACAACAAGTTGAATCCTGGCAAGCCATTGAAGCTAGGCCGCACGGTGATCCGCAACAACCTGAACCACCTCGACGCCACCGACCCGGCGGCCCGCGAGGAGCGCCAGGCGCGCGAGCGCGAGCTGGTGGACAGCCTGCGCGAGCGCAGTCAGGGCCGCTATGCCTCTGGTAGCGTATCGGACAAGCTGGACGCTGCGCGCGACCAGGACGAGGCATTCAACCAAGCGCAAATGGGGTTCTTTGGAGCCGACACAGACGATATGTTCGGAGGTGCTGCGAACACTGGTGACGGAGCTCCGAACACTCCGGCACTCAAGGGCGACGAGAGGCACAGCTTGGGCCACGCGGCCGAGCGCCAAATCGCCGGCATGATGGGCGTCGTGGGCAAGAACTTCAAACATGGCCAGCCCACCAAGCTGTGGGCGCCGACGATGTCAGGCGGAAAGAACGCGGCACGTCAGCGGCTGGTCAAGCTGGTGGAAGCCAACAAGCGCGTGGTGGCGGCATTCGGCACGGGCTCCGGCAAGTCGCTGCTGCAGTTGGCTTCGTTCACGCACCTCCAGCAGCAGGGCAAGGCCAAGCGGGGCATGTTCCTGGTGCCCAGCATTGTGCAAGGCCAGTTCAGCGGCGAGGCCCTGCGCTACCTGGAGCCGGGTAAATTCAACTGGCATATTCAGCCTGGCGCGAGCCGCGAGGAACGCATTAAGGCGTACAAGAACCCAGAGCACCATTTCTGCGTCATGACGCACCAGTCATTCCGCGACGACATGATGCACCTTGGCGCCAGCCATGCAGGCATCAGCGAGTCTGAAATGTCGGAACGCCTGAACGCCATGAGCGAGGGTGAACGCAAGGACTGGATGGGCGGCATCATGGAGCGCGAAGGGATCAAGTTTGACTTCCTGACCACTGACGAGAGTCAGTACACGCTGAACCGTCAAGGCAAGGAAAACAGCGGGCTCGCTAACGTCGTGGACGCGCTGTCGGCACACACGCCTTATTACGTTACGGCCAGCGGCGATCCAGTCAAGAATGATGCCAGCGAGGTGTTCGACCTCATGCACAAGATGGATCCGGCACGCTACACCGACCGCAGCGCCTTCATGCGCCGCTATGGTGCCGACACGCTGGCCAGCAAGGATGCGCTCAAGCGCGAAATGGCGCGCTACGTGTATCCGAGCAAGATCGATCCGGACGTGGCCGCCGACCGCAAGGAATCGAAAGTCAGCCTATCCGATGGCCAGCAGAAAGCCTTGGCCGAGCTCGATGGGCACTTCACGCGCGCCCGCATTGCCCGCATGGAGGGCAAGGTTGACGTTGAGGCCATGAAGTCGATCAGCCCAGATTCATTCGACGGCGTTCCCGAGGATAAGCACCAGGACGTGGCGAAGGGGCTCCAGCAGAGCCTTGGCATCATGAAGTCGTCGGCCGTGCAGCGCGTGATCAACACCCACAAGGATAACCCCCTCGTGGACGACGTCATCAAGAAGGCCGGCGAGCGCAAGGGTAAGCCCGGCGTGGTGTTCGCCCACAACCGCGAAGCCGTGCGCATGCTGACCGAGCGGCTGCAGAAAGAAGGTCATCGCGTGGTGACCATCACGGGATCCGACAGCGGCGCCGAAAAAGAGCGCAAACGCCTGATGTTCAACCCGGAGCAAGGCGAGCCCCAGGCCGACATCCTGGTGGCAAGCGATGCCGGCGCCACGGGCATGAACATCCAGCGCGGGCAGTGGCTGTACCAGTACGACACCCCGCAGACCGCAATGACCCACGCGCAGCGCAACGGCCGGATCTTCCGCACCGGCCAAAAGAACGATGTCGAGCTGATCGACGGTGTAGCCGATCACCCCGAGGTGCACCGGGCCCGCGAGCGCCTGCAACGCAAGTACGGGTTACGCGACCTCATGACGTCGCCAATGGAAGGCTTAGACGATACCGGTGTGGCTCATTACATCCGTCAGCGGCAAGTTGCCGAAAATGATGCACACGGTTCTCTTTTTTGAGTAGAATGCCGCCATGCGTTACACAGTTCTACTCCTCGCCTACCTCGCAGCACTGGCTGTCACCCCTGGCGCGGCCGTCGCATCCGATACCGGGGCCTGTTACAACATTGCCGACGCTGATGCTCGGACCTATTGCATCGCTAGGGCCCGTAAAGAGCCAGCGCAGTGCTACAGCATTCAGAGCTCCGCCATGCGGTCGATGTGCTTGGCCGAGGTGCGTAAATGAAGCAGCACATTGACAACACCCGCCGCCAGCTCGGCGAGCTCGGCGCCATGGCGCACCAGACCGAAGCCATGGAGCGCAAGATCCTGGAGCGCGCCCAGCACCACCTAAAGCAGATCGAAGGCGCCATAGACAATGCCAGGGCCGACGCCATGGCCGGCGACGACGAGGCCAAGCAGCGCTACACCGACATGGTCGAGGAGCGCGGGCGGCTCCAGCAGGTAATTGCCCAGGCCAACGCTGTGCTCAACCCAACGTGATAGTTTTGTGCGATAATTCGGAAATCGAATTGATCACTACACAACATCATGAGTGGACGCCGCGCGAAGCCGGAAGAAAAAGCATCTGCAGTAGCTATGTATGTAGATGGCGTATTCATCACAGAAATAGCACAGAGAACCGGTTTTGGAACAACTACGATCTTTAGGTGGGTGCAACACGCTGGAGTCCTAAAAAGTTTTTCTGAGCGGTTGACGGCCGGATCTACAACCCGCCAATTTGGACGCGAATGCATTGGAAAAAAGGGGGCATTTCAAACGACAAAAGGCGGATTGTGGATTCATACAGATAGCACCTATGAGTATGCGAGGCTGGAGCAATTAGATCGCGACCCCTCAGTTGACAAAATATCAAGGTGCAGCGATCGAATTCCTTATGACTTTGGTGGGCATAAACGTAGTTACATCCCAGACTTCCGGGTTGAATACATAGATGGGTCCTCCGTAGTCGAGGAGGTGAAGCCTGCGCGCTGGGTAACTGATCCGAAGGTGCGAGCAAAAGTAGATGCTGCGAACGCGTTTTACGCATCTGATGGGGTTGTGTTTCGCGTAGTAACAGAGGCGGAAATAGGTTCCGAGAACATCAAATCCGTGTCAGATATCGTCAACGCACGCACTAGCCCAGAGCACCAAGCTGAGTACAAAGATCGCAGGCGAAAGCAAAAAGCAGTAGCGCAGCGGGCTTATGAAAAGCGTCGCCGCACGATAGCGACACCGGAAAAAATGCGGGACATCCGAGCCAAGGCTGCTGCCTTCAGTCGCAAGTACCGTGACCCTGGATACAAAAAAGCCGGTGCTGGAAATACCGCAGGCTAGTCGTGACGCAACACTTGCGTCATGCAAACTGACGCAGCCCTGCTAGCTGGCATCCCCGACTTCTTGAGCATCGGTTCAATGCTCAAGGCGACACCACAATTTGATGGTGCGCGCCGCATCGTGTATTTCGAGGCGAGTAACGAGGGTGTTGATCAACAGGATGAAGTAATAGCGGCAAAGGCTTTGGGTGAAAGTGCAGAATATTTCCTTAAATATGGAAATATCGATATCGATCATTTCACCTTAATCGGAAAGCCGAATGCCCAGCAGGGTCGCCCAGGCATCCCAGGTTGCGAACTGTATGAAATCGGGCGACCGATAGACGTCCGCCAGAAAAGCGGCACAACCTTCGTCAAAGCCGAAATTTACTCTGGCGACGGACCGGCGGCGCAACGAGCCAATGACTTCTGGTCATCCATCACCGATCTGAACCCGCCTCAACGCTGGTACCCGTCTGTCGGCGGATCCGTGTTGGGAAAATCGATCGTCGAAGACCCAAAGACGGGGATGCGCAAGGCCGTCGTGCACAAGGTGCGCTGGAACAACATTGGCGTCAGCAAGACGCCAGTGAACCAGCACGTCGGGGCCTGCGCCACTATTCCTCTTGGAGCTTTCGCAAAGTCATGGACCGCTGACGGTTTTGACTTCGCCAAGGCACTCGAAGCCGGATACGGCACTGATTCTGCTGTGTTGTCTGGTGCCGCTGCCATGCGCCGCCAGTCGCTAGACAGCAAAATTCACAGTTACTTTGATTTTCGGAACAAGCTGGCCGAGCGGATGCGCGCCGGCGGTACCGGTCAGAACCCTGGTGCACGCGAGCTCGTCGAGCACGCCGCCAAAGAATTCGGCATGGCACACGACCGAGCTGCCGAGTGGGTGGAGCGCTTCATGCGCGATTTGAAAAATGGTCTCAACAAACGGAGTAAGTCATGAGTCAATTTGAGAAGCTGATGACCGAACTGGGGGAACTCAGTACGGAGCAGGCAACAATGACCAAGGCGCTCCCGGCGGATGACGGCAAGGATGAGCAAAAAATCCAAGCTGCCGCAGGGGAAGGCGGCTCGGATGGTGATGCGGACGACAAGGGTGGTAAGCCCGACGGCGACGCAGACGACAACGGCGAGGGCGACAAGCCCATGGCCAAGTCGTTCAAGTTCACTCTGGAGGACGGCACAGAAGTCGAAGCCCAGGATGGCACTGAACTGGTCAAGGCATTGTCTGACCGCGTCGAAGTCTTGGAAGGCGGCAACGTCGAGCTGACCAAGGCGCTGGAAACCGCTGTTGGCGTGATCAAGGGCTACAGCCCACTGATCAAGTCCTTGCAGGACCAGATTTCTAAACTCTCCGGTGAGGGTCGCGGCCGCAAGACCGTGGTTTCCGTTTCGGAGAAGCCCGAACCCCAGACCATGGCCAAGTCCGAGCCCGCTGGCATGAACCATGAAACCTTCTTTGCGAAGGCGATGGTTGCTCAGCGCGAAGGTCGCTTGTCCGGTACTGATATCGCACTGGCCGAAGCCTGCTTGAACCGCGGCGAAGCCATCCCCCAGAGCATCGTCGCCCGCGTCGTGCAGTAACCGCAATTTTTCTACGAGGTATTCCAAAATGAATCTGAATCTTCCTGATATCGCAGCCGGTCGTTCGACCACTGGCGAAATGGGCGAAAGCGTACTCGCCGACCTGCAGAAGGCATTGACCGCGGGCTACGGCACCGATGTCGCAAGCCTGAACGGTGGCGGTGCCTTGCGCATCCAGTCCCTGGACAAAACCATGCAGGCCACCATTCAAGAGAACAAGCACTTCAAGCTGTTCAACGAACTGGCCAAGGCCAACGCTGGCGCAACTGTCGACGAATGGACTGAACAGTCCGGCGTCGGTGGCTTCCTGGGCGGCTCAACCAACACCGAAACCGGAGTGATCAACGAGGCAACCGGTACCTACGCTCGTCGCGTCGGCCTGGTGAAATACCTGATGACCAAGCGTCAGGTTTCCCTGGTCTCCACTCTGGGCAACAACCTGGCATCCAGCGAAGCCATCGAACAGCAGGCTGGCGCCAAGCAGTTGCTGACTGACGCCGAATACCTGTGCTTTGAAGGCGACAGCGCCGTCGTGCCTACCGAGTTCGACGGCATCTACGCCCAGATTTACGCTGGCGTGCTCGCCGGCCAGGTGGACACCAGCAACATTCTGGACGCCAACGCCCAGTCGCTGAACTCCATCAGCCTGGTGAACGATGCTGCTGCCCAGGTCAGCCGCCGCGACAACTTCGGTACACCCACCCACCTGTTCATGTCGCAGCAAGTGCAGGCCGACTTTGACACTGGTCTGGACCCCGCTTTCCGCGTGAGCCTGAACAACGTGCCAAATGGCGGTATCTCCCTGGGTTCGCCAGTGGTCGGCATTCGCACCTCTTGGGGCGATGTATCCACCGTCAACGACGTGTTCATCAACGACGGCGACCAGACTGTTCCCTTCCAGGTGACTTACCCTGCGCTGGCTACCGCCAACACAGGCTTGAAGCCCACTTTGGCTCTGGACGCTTCTGTGTCCGACGCGTCGAGCAACTTCGCCGCTGGTCAGGGTGGTAACTACTACTACCTGGTGACAGGCCTGAACGCTAACGGCCAGTCCGACGGCGTGATCAGCGCTCAGACCGCTGTGGCTGCTGGCAAGAAGGTTACCCTGACCATCACGGCATCCGCCGGCGGTCAGGAAACCGGCTACGCCATCTACCGCTCGCGTCTGAACGGCACTAACGCCGCAAACGACTTCCGTTTGATGGCTCGTGTCGCCAAGGCTGGCGCAACCACGACCTACGTCGATCTGAACCGCGACATCCCCGGTACCACCAAGGCGTACGTGCTGAACATGAGCGCCGGTGACCACGCCATCAACTGGCGTCAGTTGCTGCCAATGATGAAGTTCCCGCTGTACCCAACCAACGCAGCGGTGATTCCTTGGGCTCAGTTGATGTTCGGCTACCTGCGCATCACCAAGCGCCGGCACCACGCCGTCATCAAGAACATTTTGCCCGCCAAGGCAAAGTGGAAGCCATTCGCCTAATCGGCTGACCAGTGAAAGGGCGCCCTCCTGGGCGTCCTTTTTCAAATCATTCAGGAGAAAACATCATGGCAAAAATCCTTTGCACCCTTCCCAATGCTTCCGGCGAAATCAGCGGCGTGAAGTTCGTCAGCCACAAGAACGGCATGCTGTCCGAGGAAATCGACGACCAGGTCGCTGCAGTGTTTTTGCAGATCCCTGGCTATGAATTGGTGGGCGCCCCAAGCGAAGCCGAGAAGGCCGCCGCTGAGGCCGCTGCTGAAGCTGCAGCCAAGGCCGCCGAAGACGCCAAGGCCGACCTCGTGGCGCGAGCCGCTGCTATCGACTTCAAGGTGAAAGCTGTCTGGGGCGTCGATCGCCTCAAGGCCGAAGTTGAGGCCGCCGAGAAGGCTGCCGCTGAGGCTAAAGCCGCCAAGACTGAGTAATCAACCGGGCCCACGCCCAATTTTTGAAAGCGCGAAAACATGCCACAGATCAATGGAACAGGGAACGTACAGGACGAGCTGAACCGCATGGCACCAGCAGCGGCTCACGCCAAGCTGGGCGATGTACTCAATGACCTGATCACGAAACACAACGCCTTGCTGGTCAAGTTGGATGCCGACACCGGCGTCAATGCAACTGACTATACGGCAACGCTCGCGGTGATCACGCTACCCAATCGGTAATCACTAATCGCGATCGACTGGGAGACAAATAGAAAACCGGCTCACAAGGCCGGTTTTTTGTCGTGACCATACCATTGGTTGAAATACGAGGATCACGTCATGGATAAAGTCGCGATAAACAACGCCCGCTTACAAAAGCAGTTCAACCCTGGAGCGGTTGTGCTGATGGACCCAGCATCCGGCGAGTTGCTGGGTGGCGGATACAGCGCGCAAGTTACCTTCGCGCGGCCCAATGACTCGGCGCCATACCTGGCCGGGGATGTGATTGGAACGTCGACCGGCGCCACCGCTGCGCTGGAGTTTGCGAACATGGGCCCGCCTGGCGGCCACGTGATCATTACAGACATCGATCTGCGGATTGACCTGGCCGCGCTTCCGAGCGGCATGACTACGCTCAGGCTGCACCTGTACAACGAACGGCCGGCCAGTGCCCTCGTCGACAACGCGCCATTCGACCTTTCCACCGCCGGCGACCGCACCGCATACCTGGGGTACGTGGACTTTGGTACACCAGTGGATATCGGCTCGACGCTGTTTGTCCAGACCAGCGCAGTGAACAAGAAATTGAAAATTGGCGCATCCGGCTCGCTGTTTGGCTACCTGCAGGGCATTGGCGCCTGCACCATCACGGCGAACACGGTTATTGCTGCACGTTTGAATGCGGTAGGTGTTTGATGCGGGCGGCGCTGCTGGCGTTGATGCTGCGAAAGGTGCCTGGGGTGGCAGTACCTGCCAACGCCGTAACGATCAACGGTGAGCCCGTAACGATCAGTGGCGAAGTTTTAACAATCACATAGGTGCAGACATGGAACATAGAGTAGCCACACTGGGTGAGCGTCACCCACCGCACAATTTCGAATACGCGACAGCGGCAGCACGCCTAGCAGCAGTCATTACAGACGCCACGCTTATCAATGGCTTGGCATTGCAGTCGAATGACGGCAGCTATTGGCGACTGACTGGAGTATCCCCGGCTATCTGGTCGCCCCTGAATGACATTACTAGCAGCCTAACTTTCGGTAAACCACTGAAAGTTGGTTACGCAGGCGACAGCATTGCAGTGCAGTACAGCAATCAAAACGGACTCTCCCCGCTGTGGTGGGTAGCTACCGAGTTGTATAACTGCGAGTACACCAATTACTTTGTATCTGCCTTGGGAGGGTCTTCATCTTCCCACTTACTGAGTACGCAGTTGGCGCAGCTACAGGCATTGACGGTGAAGCCAGATTTGTTGGTCGTTCAGAGTCTGCAAAACGATTACATAGGCACATCCGCAAATGCCGACTCCTTCGCGGCAAACGTGACTACATACGTAACCGCAGCGCTTGCAGCAGGGGTTAAGTGTGTTGCTGTATGTGGGCACCCTCCGAAGTCTTCTGTTCCTGACGTAGCCCAGGCTGTGCTGCGTTTGAACAAGATTCTGGATAACTATTGCCGGATTACCCCCGGCACGTACTACATCGACACAGTTTCTGTGTGGAGAGCACCACCAACCGCAGCCGAGACTGGTATCAACTGGAAGGGTACAGCCAACACATCCAACGCTATGAGCGATGACGGTACACACCCCACAGGCTTGGCCGGGCGTGCACTGGCACCTTTGTTCTTGCCGCTTATGCAGCGGCTTGCGCGGCCAGTGAGCGTCATGCCAGCGGTCGCGCAGAACTACGACAACACCAATTGGCAGTTCAACAACGTTCTAGGTCTTGACGGGTTGATGATCGGAACCAACGGGCAGTACAACAGCGTGAATAACGCCAACGTGGCGGGGTCCGCAGCCACCGCCTACGCCCGCTGGAACCTCACGGACGGGAATGGCATCACAGCCACACCCACCATCGTCACTGGCTCTGACGGCTACCGCTATCAAGAAATCACTCTCAGCGGCACGGCATCGGCTGACGCCACAGTCCGTCTCAATCGCCAGTACATCGAGAACGTCGCCTCCGGGTCTTTCATCGGGGAAGCCGTCATCGAGTTTGAGAATGTGGTGAACATAGGGCGCGTCCACATTTCACTCAGCAACATGCCTGTTTCGGGCTTCGGCTCGGGCACAAAAGCGCTATTCAGCATCGTCTCTGGACGGATGTTGTTCAGAACCGCAATCAACACAATGTCCAACAGTGGGTTTGTCAACAAAGACAACAGCATCGACATCCTGATTCCCAGCGGGACCACTGTTAGTGGCAAGGTTCGCATTGGTCGGGTTGGTGTACACCGCGTAGGGTAATGCTTCGGCTGCGCACGAGTCTGTATAACCAATGACCTCCACCACAGACCAGCTGAGCGCACGGTCGCCTAGCTTGTAGCCCCATGCCCAAAGACTGGACCGAACGCCTGACCACTGTACCGCATCGCAACACATCACGATTTGCATCATGACCACCATCATCGCCGGCCAGGCCGCCCAGTTCGCTTTGTCGTGACGCCAAAATAGACACTCAATGAGTCCAGGCGTTTGCCTTGGATGGTGCGATAACGTCCAAGGGGCACCGAGATTACCGCTTTTGCAATATCAACCGGTGGCACAGAGTATTGGGACGCCAAGGCTGGCGGATCAGTCAACGCCACGCTTGACACGTACACCATCTCCAACCGGTCCACGTTTATCGTCCGCACGGACAGCAACGCATGCGCCAATCACTCGGTTGCATTTGGATCGCTGGACACGGTTTCATGGTCGGGCACGGGCGGTACGCTGCACTTTGACCCGACCTACGTGCGCGTAGTGGCCTACACCGCGGGCTCTGGCAACTCCCCGGCCTTCGGCGCAGCGATCAGCCAAGGCGGTGTTTCTGGCGTATTCCTTGGCGCGTGGACCAACTGGCAGAGCGAGTGCATTGTCCCGGGCGCAGCAATCGGGGCTACCGGCTTCATCAAGATCGGCGGAGTGACGGGCGGCAACTTCGCCGCTGGCGCACTGACCGGCATTGCGGCCACGTGCTCTGGTCCGGACGTTCAGGGGTGGATAGAGGTTCGCGGGGCTGACACTGCCGCAATCACGGTGCCCCGCATCGGCGCAGTCACCACAGCAGAAGCCTGGTTCGAGCTTGGCACGACCAACGGCGCACGCGGTCAGGTGTTGGCTTGCCCGACAACCGCCACACTAGCCGGTACCTTCCCCGGTGTGTGGATCGAGACTTCGGCTGGCTCTGGGGTGTATGAGCGATACAACGGAGTTGGTTCACAGGTCGCACTGGCCACGACCAGAACGGATGCGTCTTGCAAGTTTGTTTGGTCCACAACATCTGGCATCCGCATCGGTAGCGATGGCACCAATAACGTGGGCTTCCTGCCGCCAACGGGCTGCAAGGTTCGGATTCCATCCATCATCCTGACTACCTGTACCCGCACTGTATCGGGCTCGGGCCCGCGGGTTCTGCCCAACGCCACGCTTTCCACACGACAAGAGTTCGCCACCACACTTGCCGGCTACCTCGACTTTCGGGGCGTGGTGAGTCAGTGGTGGATGAATTTCAGTCAGGCGTACTACGTCAAGCTGAAAAGCTGCGCCATTGCTGACACGCTGGTATTGAGCGAGATTGCCTCTCCGCTTGACGTGTCCGACTGCATCGTCAGCCCGACACAGGCACAGGTCAATACCGCTTTCAACGTGGCGTCCTGCTTCGCTGGCGGCACGGTGCAGAACAATCGCTTCTGGCGCTTTGCGATGACGACCGCCGGGGCCTACGGGAACATCATCAACTACTGCACGGGCACGGTGTTCACCGGGAACGTGTATGGGTGCCTGACTCTGAGGGGCAACGGTACTACGGGCGCTCTCAGTGTTGCCCAGCTGCAGAACTGCACCTTCACAAATGAAACGCTGGTGGGTGGGCGCCTGTTGGGTGTTACGGTCTTGGGTTGCAGTTTCAACCAGACCACCTACTACGACCACACCATCACGACCACCACGACCAGTACGAACCCCATGTACGCAATCGAGTTCACAGCTGGAAGCAATAACAACACGGTCACGGGCATGAGTCTGCCACTCCCTGCCAACGGCCCTTACAACGGGCTGGTGGGTATTAGCGCCTGCTACAAAACCACGGTCAAGGAGATCGGTACATACGCTTCGCCGCTGGCACTCAACAGCGCGGTTACTGGTGTTGGCGTGAGCTTTACCGGGCTTGGCAACAGTGATGGCATCAAGGTCAAGCGCATGTACCTGTCGGGCACACGCACGGGGCCGTTCGCCTTCTCAAACTCGGACAGCAATGTCCTGATGGAGAACTGCAACGGCGACTATGCCGACACGTCATCGTTGAGTGCACTCAACTCGATCATCAAGAATTGCGGCTTGACTGGCGCGACCGCCGGGCAGACTTCCGTGTACGGCACGCATTGGCTGACCCGCTTCACCAGCACAACAGCCGGTTTCGCGGAAATCCTGTGCAACGAGCCCACCACGGCCAGCGCGGCACAGTGCGCAGTCACCGGGGGCACTCCGCAGTTCAACTCCAACGGGTCGGTCCTGCTTACCAAGATTGGAGACCAGGTTACGTGGGAGCTTCCCTTTTATGCGGTGGGCTACACGGCATTCACCAACAGCGCGCCAGTAATCACCGGCACCAACGTGACGTTTGGAACGCGCTGGGGTAACCATGACATCGAGTTCCAGGTGGATACAGGCTCCGGGTACGGCGGCACATGGCTGAACCTGACGGCGGCCAACTTGATAGCCAACACGTTCAACAGCACGTCCGGGTTCAAACTGAAGGTGCGCGCAACGTGCGCTATTGCCAACGCTGGCAACATCCTGACCAATCTGCGTGTCGCATTGACGACGACCAGCGCGGATCAAGCAACAAAACTTTACCCGCTGCAGTCCGTGACGCTCACAATATCGGCTTCAGCTGACCTGACTGGCTCAGAATTGCGGATTTACGATCTGGATAATGCTCCAGCCGGAAGCCTTGGCACCGAGCTATCGGGGTCGGAGTCGGCGGCGTCTGCCGAGTACAGCTTTACGGGTGATGCCGGGAACACGGTGTGGGTGCAGATCATGAAAAGCGGTTACGAGGAATTCGGACAGCAGCTTGTTTTGCCAAACGCCGACGGCGATTTTTATGCGCTACTTCGGCGCGAGTTGAATACTTAGGAGTGACAGATGGCACTTATTGACCATACCAATTTTTCGGCCAAGCTGAAAGAATCCACCAATCCGAGGGGCAGCGCTCCAAACGGTAACGTCTACTTTGACGTGGCAAACAACGAGATTCAGCTTATTGGAGCCGATGAGCTCGCGACCATCGACCTCACAGCCCAGGGAGGCGGCGCAACTGACGCAAACCCGCTGAGTAATTTCGACGGCATCACTATGCGGGCGCTGTACAACTTTGAGAATTCTCGCCGTCGCGTGAATGAAAACCTGCGCAAATACAAGCGCGGTACGGATGGCGACTACCGATTTGCCGGAGCGTTCTCGTTCGTCAACGGAGTGAAGCTGGACGGAACCGACCGGAACAAGATCCGCGGTTCCGGCTTCATCGAGTACGCCAACACCCAAGATGGTGCCACCGACGTCGATCGCATTTATCACGGCGTGCTGTCACTGGTGGACATCCAGGCCAGCACGGTGCCCTACTGGTCACTGGTAACCGCCACCGACGAGGCATCGCTCCAGGCTGCCACTTGGACCAACTTTGTGCGCCTGGGCGACATCAATGAAGTGGTTCAGGTGTTCGGCTCCACGGCTTTTGGTGACGCCGGTGCCGGGACCTTTGACTACACCACCCGCATTCTGGTGGTCCGGGTTCGTTCGTGGGGCTACAACCCCGGCGAGACGACCTCCACCCTGACCGGTATCGCAGAGTTCTCCGGGTTCTCTGCTGGTTACGGTGTTGGCGAGTCCCTGAACCCATCCAACCCCTACAACCTGGCCGACGTGTTTGGCGGTGCCCGCATCGCGCCGTGGACCGGCATGTCCCTTGAGAAGCTGGCGGCCCCCCAGGTGGAGTCCGGCTTCAACGAGGCAAACGGAAACTTCACGTGGGTGCTCAACAACACGCTGGGCGGCACGGTTCAGGAATGCGCGGCGTTTCTGGATGCCGTCACCCTGCAGGCGACCGACGTCGACACTGGGACGGGAAGCTATATCGGCACCAAGGGCCGCGTGTGGTACAGCCGAAACGCAGCGGGCAAGGTCGTCACTTCTTCGGTTGGCGGCGCTGGTTTGTTCATAGAAGGCTTGAGCACGGCTGAGAAGCAAAACGTGATCATGACCGATAACGCTGGGTCGTCCAAGACCTACCCGTACTTTCCTGAAGTGCAAATCACAGTTGGGCCAGCTGCGCTCGCGGATGCTAACGCCTGGTATCACCTGTTCTATGCCGACGGCGCCGCCGGTGCAGACTTCGATACAGCGTCTGCCGTTGCCGTGCGAAACTCAGCTGGCACAGCTGTAAAGGGCAACATTCAGGCGAACCAGATCGGAGGCAAGGTCAGCTTTGCCTATGCCTACGATACCGACGTGGATGGTGGCCTGGCGGCTGGAGCGGACAAGAACATTGTGGTGATCGTTGAGGGTGACGGCGGAGCGGCCCAAGCCATTACGTATGCGACCATTACCAGAAGCCCGGTAGTGTCTATCACCTGCGCGCCGCCAGCTGACAATAACGCGTAAAAATGTCAATCGTAGCGTTCGTCGATTACCCAGGGAAGCGCATTTACCTGTCCGCTGAAACGGTAGGGGCGCCCCTGGATACGATGGACGTCTACCGTGACGTGCGAGCCCTACGCTCAACTACTGACGCGCACCGCGCCTTTCGACCGATGATCGTCGGCGGCGGAAACATCCAAAAAACAGCAACTACCTACACGCAACCCTACGTGCAACTGCTGTACGGCTGCCGCATCGTGCCGTTCAACGTGGCGCAGTCCCTGCTTGTCACGCGTGACACCTTCACCGACGACGGCGAGTCCGGTGTTGGGTGCTTTGACCGCTCCACGCTCACGGCCGAGGTGGACATCGACATTCAAGTGTCGCCCGTAGAGGTCCGCGAAGTCGTCACTGGTGGCGGAGGGTCTTCCGGCGGCATAAGCACCGGTCAATACAATGCCCTGCTGGCGGCTATTAACTCAAGGTCATCCCTCACTTTGACCGAGGTCCAGTCGGCCGCCAGCACTGGCAGTGCCGTCGTTACCGAGGTGCTGACGGCTGACGTGACAACCAGTATGCCCCTGACGGGCTCATAGGAGATATCGTGGACCCAATTACACAAGGCGCAGTCGTCAATGTCACGGCGAACCTAAAACAGGCCGGCTTGCCGTATGCGATCGCGACCGGTACGTCCGTCACGGCCCAGTTCACAACAGTGGACGGTGTCACCGTTCTACTTGGGGCCATGCCAGTGCTGGAGGCCACGGCTGGCAGTAACTGGCCGTCTGGCGTCATCGTGGTTCCGCTGTCCAACGCGCAGACTGCAGCCCTCCCGGTCGGCGACATCCTGATGCGGGTGACGGTAGCCGGGCTTACCTGGCTGATCCCGATGGAGGTCGCTGTCCTCAGTGACAACGACTCAGCGCTGTTCCCGGACAAGACTGCTGCCATCACAAAGATGCGCACCGAGCGCCTTTTGGTTGCAGCGAGCGGAGCACTGCCATCCGTCACGCTGACCGACGAGTACATTTGGGGGAAGCTGCGCGCAGCTGAATCTGAAATTGCGCACACGTTGCGCGTGCCGCTTGGTCCAACGACATTCTTCCCTCTGGAGCCTACAGCAGAGGAGATACTTGCGCTGGGCGGCGGCGCATGGGGCGTTGACCCAGGGTATGACTACTCGCCGGAAGCGTTTGGCTACAACGACAAGTGGGGCATGCTGAAGATGCGCAACAAGCCGCTCATTAGCGTGAGCCGCGTGCGCTTCGCCTACCCCGGCGGCTCTGGATCCAGTTACGACCTGCCGCTGGACTGGCTGCGCATGGACAAGAAGTACGGCACGATCCAGTTTGTGCCATCAAGCACAGCATTCGTGGCCCCATTGAATGCCTTTGTCATGCAGGCGATAGGCAACGGCCGAACCATCCCGCTCGCAATCCAAGTTACTTACGTGGCTGGCCTTGCCAATGCCGCGCGAGACTATCCAGAGCTTTTGGATGTGGTCATGAAAATGGCCTCTCTCAAAATGGTCGAGGACGCCTTCCTCCCTCAATCAGGTTCAATCAGCGCCGACGGACTTTCGCAGTCAATGAGTGTTGATATGGACAAACACCACGACACGATCGACCGCATTCTGTTTGGCGGCAAGGGCTCAAATGGCGGACTGATGACTGCCATCCACGGCATTCGACTAGGGGTGCTGTAATGCAATTCAATGCCCCCAGGTTTGACACCTTCCTGAACGACATCGGCCAGCGCGTGACGTGGCGCCGGTCGTATTCCTGCGCTTGCGTGAACCCGGATTCGGGCGCGCCAGACCCCAAGCATGCGGTTTGCCGCGGCAAGGGCCGCCTGTGGGACGTCGCGATTGAAACCGTGACCGGCATCGCCAGTCAGTCTGCCACCGTGGAGTGGATGCAGTCTGGCCAGTACGAGACCGGCGATATGGTGCTCAGCATTCCCCAGAGTAGCCCAATGTGGGACATGGGGCAGTTCGATCGCCTGATCATGCTCAACAGCAACGACATATTCAGCCAGCCGCTCAAGCGTGGCGCGCCGTCCGAGCGCCTGCTGTTCACTGTGCAGACCTTCCTGCGGTGTTTCTGGCTGGATCCCACGACGCGCCTGATTGTCGAGGGCGGGCTGCCGGTGGTTGATGCCAACGGCAATTTGTCGTGGCCAGGTGGTGCAGGGGAGCCGCCTCCCGGCATGGTGTATTCGTTGACCGGGCAAAAGTTCGACGAGTATTTCTGCTTTGGAAAGCACCCGAGCGATCGAAACCAGCACCAGGGTATGCGCCTGCCAAAGCGCCTCATTGCCCGTAAGTGGGATCTGTTCGGCCGCTAACCGAACGTGCGCCGCACGGCTTCTGCGAACGCCTCCTCTGCCAGGGGCTGCATGTCTTCGGCTACGCCCTTGGCGATGTGCTGGCCTGGCTGGGCTTTTGTGATCCAGCCGCTGGACTTCTCGGACATCACGCGGAAGGTCAGGTAAGCGCTGGACTTCTTCCCGCCAGCTCCGGTGTTCATGCGCACCATGCCCTGCTGGTTCTTGGCTACGCCAGCGCCGCTCAGCTTGTCGCCCCACTGGTAC
>JACCDN010552126.1_pt1 | contig 31832 bp, 29 predicted proteins | sample 7441691 | NCBI WGS metagenome assembly JACCDN01 (sample SAMN15323439, study PRJNA562643) | freshwater metagenome | isolation source: river surface water | place: USA:Blue River Watershed | collected 2017-08-16
ACCTGACCGCCGATCCGTACGTGGACATGGCCCTCGCCGCTCCTTATGCCGTGAACTGGCAGGTCAAGGAGACCCCGTTCGGTAAGCCGAACAAGCCCCTCACCGATATGCGTAAGATCGTGAAGATCGCACGCGACGCCGGCTACAACGGCTATCTCCCGATCGAATCCCTCCCCATGGGCCGCAAGGATTACGATACTCCCGGCGAACTGCGTCGCATGCTCAAGGAATTGAAGGCGGCGATCGCGGAGTGAGAACTTAATCCAGCTAGTCAGGTGGCGGGTGGCGGCCTCGGGTGGCAGGTGGCGGGAGATGCATTTAAGGTCTCTGGTCTCGGCCATCGGGTGTCAGGTTCGGGTGTTCGGGTTCTGGCGCAGGTCTCGGGATGAGCACCTGCCACCCGCCACCCGGGGCTGCCACCCGCCACCTGGGAGTGTTTCGATGCATTTCTCCGCCCACAAAAAAGCCCCCGGTTTTCCGGGGGCTTTGGGAGGACAGCACATGGTGCTGTCCCTGCCTGGCGAACCTTACTTCGCGCGTTCTTTGACGAAATCGATGTTATGCTTCACCTGCGGGACGCTGTTGTCCCAGTCGGCTTCGTGCTCGACGGAGATATGGCCGTCGAACTTCTGGCGCTTGAGTTCGGCGAGGCAGCCGTCGACGTCGACGACGCCCTTGCCGGCGACGACGACGGTGGCCTTGTGGCCGAAGTCGGATTTGTCCTTGAGGTGCACGCTGACGATGCGTCCTTCGAGGACCTTGATCGCCCAGACCGAGCTCAGGTTCGAAGTAGCCCAGTGGCCGATGTCGGCGCAGGCGCCGATGCGGGCGTCGCGGCTTTCGACGACGCCGAGGATGTAGAGGGGATCCCAGACCTTGTACTTGGTGTCGATCTTGCCTTCCTTGGTGAGGCGGGTGCCGTGCTCATGGAACGCGACCTTGATGTCGAACTCCTGGGCGGCGGATTCCCAGTGGGCGACCTGCTCGGTGGATTCGGTGCAGACGGCGTAGAGGCCCATCTTCTTGGCGAAGGACATGATGGCGTAGACCTCTTCCTTGTTCTTCGCGCCGACGACGCCGTAGTTCACGGCACGGACGCCCTGGCGGTCCAGCTCGGCCTTGATCTCGGCCATGGTGGCGTCGGACATCGAATGGTGGGTCTTCTCCTTCGAGCCGGGCTTCACGGTCTGTCCCGGGAAGATTTCGATGATGTTGCCGCCGGCTTCCTTGGTCTTGGCGATGGCTTCGAAGAAGGAGAACTGCTTGAACGTGTAGGCTTGGGCTCCGACGAACCAGCCGTTCTGGCGGTAGGATTCCGGGATCGGATCGGCGCTGACGCAGGCCGCGGCGGCGAGGGCGAGGAGGGTGAGTAGACGCATGGGTGTGGGGTGTAAGGACAGAGAAAGGCACCTACGGTTCCCTAGGTCAAGAACCCCTCCGCCGCGGGATGGCGGAAACGCCGCCTTTTGGGTGTCCTCGCGCATGTTTTTATCCGAACTGTGGGCCGCGGCCCGGGAGTGGTGGCGACGCCGGACCCCGCCCGCCGATCTCGGTGCCTGGGGCGAGCGGCGCGCCGAGGAGCACTATCGCCGCCAAGGCGGCCGCTGCCTCGCCGTCAACTGGCGGCACGGGCGCGATGAACTCGACCTCGTCGTCCTCGAGGGCGAGGTGCTTGTCTTCGTCGAAGTCAAGACCCGGACCGGCGACCAGGGCGGGGAAGGGTATTGGGCGGTGAATCGAAGGAAAAAGACGGCTTTGCGGCGGGCCGCGGGCGCCTGGATCCGCCAGATCGGGGGTGCGTGTCATACGCGCTTCGACGTCGTGGAAGTTCTGGTTTGCAAGAAAGGCACCGTCCGCCTCCTTCAACACCGTGGCGAAGTCCTCTTCGGGCGTCGCCGCTTCTAGACTCCGATGTCCGACACCGACCGTCATCCGTTCCTTTCCGGCCTGAGCAAGCACCGCGGCGCCCAGCCCACGTGCGTGGTCATCTTCGGCGCCTCCGGCGACCTGGCCGCCCGCAAGCTCCTGCCGGCGCTCTACAACCTGGCCGTCGACAGCCTCCTCCCGGCCGACTTCCACCTGATCGGCTTCGGACGTAAGCCCGTGCCGGACGCCGAGTTCCGCACCCAGGCCGCCGCCGACATCAAGAAGTTCTCCCGCCGCGAGTTCCGCCCCGACATCTGGCAGCGCGTCGAGGACAACACCTCTTACCAGGCCGGCGGTTACGACGATCCTAAGGCCTACGCCGCCCTGAAGGAGCAGATCGCCGCCGCCGAGAAGCGCGCCGGCCGCCCCCTGCAGCTGGTCTTCTACGTCTCGACCCCGCCCACGGTCTTCGAGGCCATCCTCGAGAACCTCGGCCAGTCCGGCCTCGCCGGCCGCGGCATCGGCACCGAGCTCGAGAGCAAGGTCATCATCGAGAAGCCGTTCGGCAAGGACCTCGCCTCCGCCGTCCACCTCAACGCCGTCGCCGCCCGCAACTTCCGCGAGTCGCAGATCTTCCGCATCGACCACTACCTCGGCAAGGAGACCGTCCAGGACCTCCTCGTCCTGCGTTTCGCCAACCCGATCTTCGAGCCGCTCTGGAACCGTCGCCACGTCGACCACGTCCAGATCACCGTCGCCGAAGAGCTCGGCGTCGGCACCCGCGGCGGTTACTACGACGGCAGCGGCGCCACGCGCGACATGCTGCAGAACCACACGATGCAGCTCCTCGCGCTCGTCGCGATGGAACAGCCGCGCTCCCTCTCCGCCGAGCATATCCGCGACGAGAAGGTGAAGCTCCTCGAGTCGATCCAGCCCCTGCGACTCGGCGCCGGCGGCGACGCCGTCCGCGCCCAATACTCCGAAGGCCTCTCCGGCGGCGACAAGGTCCCCGGTTACCTCGGCGAGAAGGACATCCCGCAGGACTCGGCCACCGAGACCTTCTGCGCGCTCCGCTTCTCGGTCGAGAACAGCCGCTGGTCCGGCGTGCCGTTCTACATGCGCTCCGGCAAGCGCCTCGCCCGCCGCGTCTCCGAGATCGCCATCCAGTTCAAGCAGCCCGAGTCCGGCCTGTTCGCCGGCGACGCCCGTTACGACATCGCTCCGAACCGCCTCGTCATCCAGATCCAGCCCGACGAAGGCACGACGCTCGTCCTCAACTCCAAGGTGCCCGGCCTCGAGCCGCGCACCCAGCCGGTCCGCCTGAGCTTCCGCTACGCCACCACCTACGGTTCCAACACGCCCGAAGCGTATGAGCGCCTGATCCTCGACGGCATCGTCGGCGACCGCACGCTCTTCATCCGCGGCGACGAGACCGAGGCTTCCTGGCGCCTGTTCACGCCGCTCCTCCAGAGCTGGCAGAAGCAGGGCCGCGAAGGCATGGAGACCTACGCCGCCGGTTCCTGGGGTCCCGCGGGCGGCGACGCCCTCCTCGGCGCCCACGGACACGCCTGGCGCAACGCCGGCCGCTGATCATGGCCCACCCGCTGATCGACGCGCTGCCGGGCTTCCCGGTCAAGATTTCCGCCGTCCTCCCGTCGCTCGACAAGGCATGGGCCGACGAAGGCGAGAACGCCTCACGCGCTTCGCAGATGAACCTCGTCCTGATGTTCGGGGCGGGGGTTTCTCCGGCCGACGCCCAGGCCCGTTTCGACGAAGCGATCCGCTTCGCCCAGCGCTATCCTTGCCGTCTCGTCGTCCTCGCCGCGCGTCCCGCCGCCGAGGCCGCCGCGCCGCTCGAGGCCAAGGTCAACGTCCTCTGCTTCTTCGATCCCTCCCGCCGCGGCAAGCGCTGCTGCGAGGCGCTCATGCTCGCCCATGGCGCGCCCACTCCGGAACTCGAATCGCTCGTCTCGACCTGGCTCGAAGGCGATCTCCCGACGAATGTCTGGGCCCACGGCGTGACCGTCGACGAATTCAAGCCGTGGCTCAGCTGGACCGCCCGTTGCCGTCGCGTCGTCGCCGACCGCTCCCTCGCGGGCGACGCTTTCTTCCTGCAGGCTTTCCCGAAGCCGAAGGCCGTGCGCGACCTCTCCGTCGCGCGTTGCCTGCCCGTGCGTCAGGCGCTCGGCCAGCATCTCGCCGCGCACAAGCCGGCCGAACTCGTCCGCGGCCTACGCTCCGTCACCGTCTCCCATCGCGCGGGCATGCGCGGCGAGGCTTACGGCATCCTCGAGTGGATGCGCTCGTGCCTTACGCACTGCGCCGGCCTGACCCGTTCGCACCTCGACGTCACCTTCACGCTTTCGGAAAAGCCTCCGGCCGGCGAGTGCCTCGACGCTGAGTGGGTCTTCGCCGACGGCGCCCGCTTCTCCTGGGAGCACTCCGAAGGCTGCTCGAACGCCACGATCGCTTTCTCGCGCAGCCACGATACCCGCAAGCTCTCGCAGCGCGTCGCCTTCATGGGCGCCCCCGAAGCATTGTCCGAAGCGGTGTTTTTCTGAGCGCGTCGCGCTGCGCGTACGCGCGATGAAGGATGGATGATGGAAGATAAGAGATACAGATAGAGGGCGGGTGATGAAGAATCTGCGATTTGATTAGGTCAGGGGGCCTTTCTGGCTCCATGCCTCGCATCCTTCATCTCCCATCGTTCATCTGTATTTCCTATCTGGGTTACGCTCAAGCTACCCCATTCTCCCGCAACCAAGCGGCCATGAGCTGGAAGGCTTTGGCGCGGTGGCTGATGGAATCTTTCTTGGCGGGGCTGAGTTCGCCGAAGGTGCGCTCCTCGTTGGCGGGCACGAAGAGGGAATCGTAACCGAAGCCTTCGGTGCCGACCTCGGCTTCGAGGATCTTGCCCCAGCACTGGCCGACGAACTTGCCGACTTCCTGGTTGGGACCGAGGAGGATGAGATGACATTCGAATCGCGCGCCGCGCTTGTGGGGCGGAGCCTTCTTCATCGCTTCGAGGAGCTTCGCGCGGTTCTGCGCGTCGGTCGCGCCGACGCCGGCGTAGACGGCCGAGTCGACGCCAGGTCCGCCCTGCAACGCGTCGCAGCACAGGCCGCTGTCATCGGCGAGCACCCAGGCCTTGCGCGGCGCGATGGCGCGCAGGGCTTCGGCCTTCAGGCGGCAGTTGCCGTTGAAGGTGCCGGAGATCTCTTCGACATACGGCATGCCGCCGAGGTCCTTGGCCGAGCGCACGCGCACGTCGAGCCGAGCTTTGGCGAACATGCGGCCGAATTCCTCCGCCTTATGCGCATTACCCGTCGCCAGAAAGATTTCCATGGGGGGAATGTGAGCGTCCGCGGGAAATAAAGCAAGGGGTAGGGGTTGGGGTAGGGGCAGCGTCGCGTGCTGCCCTAGGTGTAATCTCGAGAGTATAGAGTATGGAGTATCGAGTATAGGGAGAGGCAGACGTTTCGGGTGGCGGGTGGCGGCCTCGGGTGGCAGGTGGCGGGATCATTCCGCTCAAACGGAAACCGGAGACCGGATGATTGGCTGGGGGCATGAATATCCGCAGCATTCATTCCGGTTTCCGGTCTCCCTTTGCTTTCACTGTCATTCCTACCCCTACCCCCACCCCTATCCCTACCCCTTCTCTATTGTTTCCGCCCCCATCCTCGGCCAAGGTGTCTACAGTGTTTGGCCTAACCGCCAACCGCTAACCGCAGTCTCCCAACCGCTTCTCTCCTTTGCCCCTCCGCTGCCTCATCACCGCCGGCCCGACCCGCGAGTTCTTCGATCCGGTTCGCTTCATCAGCAACCCGTCGACGGGCAAGATGGGGTTCGCCTTGGCCGCCGCCGCGAAGGAAGCCGGTTGGTCGGTCGATCTCGTCGCCGGTCCGGTCTCCTTGCCTGAACCGGCGGGCGTGATGGTCTACCCGGTCGTCACCGCCGCCGAGATGCACCGCCAGGCCGACGCCTTGTTCGGCCCGTGCGACGTGCTCATCATGACCGCGGCCGTCAGCGACTGGCGTCCGAAGACGACCGAGCCGCAGAAGTTGAAGAAGAACGGGCAGGGGATGACGGTCGAGCTCGAGCCCGTGCCCGATATCGTCTCGGCCCTCGCCGAAGAGCGTCGCACCGACCAGTTCCTCGTCGGCTTCGCCGCCGAGACCGAGAACGTCGAAGCCCACGCCCTCGACAAGCTCGAGCGCAAGGGCCTCGACCTCATCGCCGCCAACTCCGTCGCCGGCCGCGACAGCGCCTTCGGTTCCGATGAGAACAAGCTCATCGTCCTCGGACGAAACGGATTCCGCGAAGTCCTCGGCCCGGCTTCCAAGGCCGTGGTCGCCCGCCAGCTCATCGACGTGATCGCCCGCCTCGTCGCGGCGCGTCCGACCCCCTGACATGGCCCGCCGTCGTTTCAGCCCGCTAGACCGCGTCCTCGGCCGCATCGACGACCTCGACGCCCAGAACCTCGCCATCCTCGCCCGCCGCCTCGAGCGCGAGCGCGACCTCATGGAGACGGTGCTGGATACGCTCCGCGAGGGCGTGATCGTGCTCTCCCACGACGGCGCCATCGAATACGCCAACGCCTCCGCGGTGCGCCTCCTTGGCGTCAATCCCGACGACGTCGCGGGCGCCGAGCTGCGACGTCTTTCGCCGGACATCGCCCAGGCCCTCGAACTGCCCGAGACCGTCGGCGCGCTCACCCGCGAACTCGAAGTCCGTTATCCTGAGCCGCGTCTCCTGACCCTTCACCTCACCCGCGTCGGCGAACAGCAGGGCGCCGAACGCAGCCGCCGCGTGGCCGTCCTCAGCGACGTCACCAAGGAACGCGTCCAGACCGAAGATCGCGTCGAGAGTGAGCGCATCGACTCCATCGTCTCCCTCGCCGCCGGCGTCGCCCACGAGGTCGGCAATCCCCTCAACGCGATCGGCATCCACCTCCAGTTGCTGCAGCGCGAGGCCGCCAAGCTTGGCGATTCGCCGGCCGCGGAGAAGGTGCGCAAGGCCGCCGAGGTCTGCCAGGGCGAGATCAAGCGCCTCGACGGCATCGTGCGCGATTTCCTCGGGGCCGTCCGCCAGACGCCTCCGAACCTCACCGACACCGACCTCGTCACCGTCGTCGCCGAAGCCACCGGCCTGCTCCGCGAACAGATGGAACAGCTGGGCGTGCGCGTCTCGCTCGACGTCCCCGGCGAGCTCCCGCTCATCCTCGGCGACCGCAACCAGATCAAGCAGGCGCTCTTCAACGTGATGAAGAACGCCCTCGAGGCCATGGACCGCGGCGGCGACATCCACGTGAAGCTTTCGTCCGACGACGAGTGGGTCGTGCTTTCGATCCGCGACACCGGCGTAGGCATCCCGGCCGACAAGCTCACCCGCGTCTTCGACGCCTACTACACCACCAAGGCCTCCGGCGGCGGCATCGGCATGCTCATCCTCCTGCGCATCCTCCGCGCCCATGGCGGCACCGTGGACATCCAGAGCACTCCGGACGTCGGGACGACGGTCATCCTGCGTTTCCCCCTCAAGCACCGCCGGGTCCGCACGCTGGAAGCCCCGAAGTCTTGAAACTCCGCCCCTTTCCCGTTGTCTTAACCTTATCCCCATGAAGTCCCTCGCCCTCTGCCTGCTCGTCCTTCCCGCCTTCGTCCTGGCTCAGGACAAGGAACTTCCGCTCGAGCTGCCCAAGTCAGTCGCCCTCGGCACGCCGCGCCCGGTGAAGATCAACAACCTCGAGCCCGTCTCTTCCGCCCCGCGCAAGCTCCCCAAGGTCCCGGCCGCCGCCGTGAACCTCGCCAAGGGTTGCAACGTCACCTCCTCCGCGCGTGAAGCCGCCGCCGGCGATTTCTCGTACGTGACCGACGGCGACAAGGGCGGCGAAGAAGGCTTCGAAGTCGAACTGCCCCGCGGCCATCACTGGGTCCAGGTCGACCTCGGCAAGCAGGCCGAGATCAGCGCCATCGCCGTCTGGCACTTCCACCGCGAGCGCCGCGTCTACTTCAACGTCGTCGTCCAGATCTCCGATGACTCCTCCTTCAAGACCGGCGTGACCACCGTCTATAACAACGACTCCGAGGGCGAGCTCGGCTTCGGCAAGGGCAAGGACTACTGCTACTACGAGTCCAACGAAGGTCGCGTGATTCCCGTCGCCGCCGTCAAGGGCCGCTACGTCCGCTTCCACTCCAAGGGCAACTCCGCCGGACCCTCCAACGACTACATCGAAGCCGAAGTCTGGGGCGTCCCGGCCAAGTAAGGCCGGACTTTGCTTGAATCGGGCGGGCTTGCCCGCACCTTGAAGCCGTGAAGGTCATCCGAGCCAAGTCCGCGGGTTTCTGCTGGGGCGTCGAACGCGCCATCGATATCGCCCGCGAGTATGCGCAGAAGGGCCGCCACCCCGTCTACACCGACGGTCCGCTCATCCATAACCGCCAGATGATGGAGGTCCTCACCGCCGAGGGCATCCGCGAAGTCGGCGACTACCGCAGCGAAGCCAAGCTCGACGTCTCGAAGTCGACCGACGCGGACGCCGTCATGGTCGTGCGCGCGCACGGCATCTCGCCCGAGCGCCGCGATTACCTGAAGTCGCTCGGCATGGAATTCCGCGACGCCACCTGCCCCGACGTCGGCATCATCGCCGGCAAGGTCCGCATGCACGCGCGCAAGGGTTTCGCCACGGTCATCTTCGGCGATCCCAAGCACCCCGAGGTCATCGGCCTGCTTGGCTATGCCGAAGGACGCGGCCACGTCATCACTTCCCCGGCCGAGATCGCCGCGCTCCCCGACCTTGGCGCGCAGGTGTGCATGGTCTCGCAGTCGACCATGTTCACGGACGAGTTCGAGAAGCTCGCCGCGATCCTGAAGTCCCGTTTCCCGGGCGCGCTCATCTTCGACACCATCTGCGGCGCCACCAAGGACCGTCAGGCCGACATCCTTGAGCTGCAGAAGCAGGGCTGCCAGGCCATCGTCGTCATCGGCGGCCGCCACTCCGCGAACACCGTCAAGCTCGCCAAGCTCGTCGAGATCCAGGGCCTGCCTTGTTTCCACGTCGAGACCGCCGCCGAACTCGATTTCGCCGCCTTGGCCCGTTTCGGCACCGTCGGCGTGACCGCCGGGGCCTCGACGCCGGCCTTCCTGATCGACGAAGTCTGCGACCGCCTGGAAAAGGCCGCCTGAAGCCCGTTTGGGGCGGGGGAGGGCGTTCCAATTCACGGACATAATTATCCCGCGGCCTCCCCCTGACGACTTGCAGGTTGGGGCGGCTCGGGTAACTTGAGCCTCAATATGACCGCCTTCTCCGTCCTCCTCGTCATCCTTCTCGTCATCGTCGCCGTCCTTGTCATCGCCGCGATCTGGGGCGTGGGCATCTACAACGGCCTCGTCGGCCTGCGTAACGCCTGCAAGAACGCCTTCGCCCAGGTCGACGTGCAGCTCAAGCGCCGCTACGACCTGATCCCGAACCTCGTCGAGACCGCCAAGGGCTACATGGCCCACGAAAGCGGCACGCTCACCGCCGTCATCGAAGCCCGCGCCAAGGCCACCCAGGCCAACGTCCGCTTCGCCGGCAACCCGAACGATCCGTCCGCCATGCGCGACCTCAGCCAGGCCGAAGCCGGCCTGAGCGGCGCCCTCGGCCGCCTGATGGTCGTCGCCGAACAGTACCCCCAGCTCAAGGCCGACGCCACCATGCGCACGCTGATGGAGGAGCTCACCTCCACCGAGAACCGCATCGCCTTCTCCCGCCAGGCCTTCAACGACGCCGTCTTGTTCTACAACAACGGCCGCGAAGTCTTCCCGCAGGTCTTCATCGCCAACGCCTTCGGTTTCCAGCCCGCCGAGTTCTTCAAGATCGAGGACCCCGCCGAGAAGGCCGCCCCGAAGGTCTCCTTCTGAGAAAACCCCAAGCCTAACCCACACCCATGAGCCTGAATCCCGAGCAGCTAGGCATCGTCAATCGCGCCAAGAACGCGGTCAGCCCCTTCGACATCGGCGCCTGCCTGACGGATGGTTTCGCCGCCTTGAAGCGTGATTTCTGGAACGTCGTACTCGTCAATCTCATCGGCTTATTCCTCTGCTGTTTCATCGTCACCCTCCCGCCCCTCATCATCGGCCTCGTCCGCTTCAACGCGAAGGCTGTCGCCGGCCAGAAAGGCTCGTTCGATGACCTTTTCAGCGGTTTCGCCGAGTTCGGGACTTCCTGGCTGATGTTCATCGTGATGATCGTCCTGCTAGGCGTGGGCTTCGTCCTTTGTTATCTCCCGGGCATCTATCTCTCGATCGCCTGGATGTTCGCCTGGAACCTCCTCGCCGATAAGCGAGGCAGTTTCTGGGAATGCCTCGAGATGAGCCGACAGGCCGTCACCGCCCACTGGGGCTGGGCTTTCCTCCTGACGATCGTGGCTCAGATCATCGCTAACGCCGGTCTCATCGCCTGCTTCGTCGGCGTCCTTGCCACGATGCCGCTCTACGGGCTGATGCTCGCCGCCGCATATCGTCGCCTGTTCGCAGAGACTACGGCCACGGCCTGAACCTCTGACTTCGGCCCATGGCCGGCACGATGAATTTCTTCCGGGCCCAGGACGAGGCCCGCGGACGCACGACCAAGCTGGTCGTGCTGCTCGTGCTGGCGATCGTGGTGCTCGCCGGCACGCTCTACGCCCTCGCCGTGCTCGGCCAGCATAAGCTCCTGCGAGGCCGCGAGATCGACTGGTTCCAGCCGAAGCTTTTCGTCGCCACCGCCGGCACGGCCCTCGTCGTCATCCTCGGCGGCGCCCTCCTGCGGATCGTCGAGCTTTCCAAGGGCGGCGGCGCGATCGCGATCCGTCTCGGCGGCCGGCTTGTCAGCGGGGTCACCAAGGATCCGCTGGAGCGTCGTTATCTGAACGTCGTCCAGGAGATGGCCCTCGCTTCCGGCCTGCCGGTGCCGCTGTGCTTCGTCATCGACGCCGACGAGACCATCAACGCGTTCGCCGCGGGCAACACGCCGCAGGACGCCGCGGTGGGGGTGACGCGCGGCGCGCTGCGCAATCTCAGCCGCGACGAGCTGCAGGGCGTGATCGCCCACGAGTTCAGTCACATCGGCAACGGCGACATGCGCCTCAACCTGCGCATCATCGGCACCGTCGCCGGACTCACCGCCCTCGCGCAGCTCGGTTATATCCTCATCCGCGCCGGGTTCCACTCGGGTTCCGGGAAGAAGAACAACGCCTTGCCGGTGGCCCTCGCCGGCCTCGTGGTCGTGCTCGTCGGGCTGGGCGGCGTCTTCTTCGCGCGCCTGATCCAAGCCTCGGTCTCCCGTCAGCGTGAATACCTCGCCGATGCGTCCGCGGTGCAGTTCACGCGCAATCCGCTCGGGCTCGCCTCGGCGCTCCGCAAGGTGGCCGGCCTTGCCGGCGCGCGGCGCGAGGCCTCCTCGGCCGAACTGGAAGCCCAGCACATGTTCTTCGCGGGCTCCGCGGGTTTCCTCGAATCGCTCTTCTCCTCGCATCCGCCGATCGCCGACCGCATCCGGCGCATCGACCCCGCGTTCGATGGCCATATCCCTGACGTCGCTCCGGTGGCCGTCGCCGACGACGAGCCGGTCGCCGGGCTCGGCGGGCGCGGCGTGGCCGTCCCGCCGCCTCTGCCGATGCCCACGGACCTGCAGATCCAGGATTCGGTCGGCTTCCGCGGCGTCATCCCGGCCGCGTTGCGCGAGGCCTCCGAAGACCCGGTCAGCGCCATGGCCGTCGTGCTGGGCCTGATCCTGCGTCGGGACCCCGCGCAGCGCGCGGCTCAGCTCGCGCAGGCCGAACCTCTCGCCGGCGGCGAAGTCGTCCGTGAAGCCCGTCGCCTCGACGCGCTTCTGCGTGCCGTGCCTGCGGGCTCACGGGTGGCGTTGCTCGACCTCTCGATGCCGGCGCTCCGCCAGCTCTCCCCGGCGCAGGTGGCGGCCTTCCGCACGGCGTTGGAGCGCGCCGGGTATGAGGCCGAGGACGGCCTCATCGTGCTGCTGATCCAGGCGTCGATGCGCCGTTATCTTTCGACCGACAAGCATCCGCCTGCCCGCCAAGGCGACCTAGCCGCCGCCTGCGGACTCGTGCTTTCCGCCGTGGTGCAGACCTCCGGCGAAGACGCCGCCGCGCAGGCCAGGGCATACGCCCTCGGCGCCGGCGTCTTGACGATGCCGGACCTGCCGCGGGTCATGGTGCCCGCCGCGCAGGTCGACCTTGCCAGGGTCGACGAAGCCCTCGCCGTCATCGCCGGTCAGTCCGTGCCGGCCCGCCGTAAGTTCGTCCGTGCCATCGGTACGGCCATGCTGCACGACGGACGCGCCGAGCCCGCCGAGATCGAGATCGTCCGCGCCGTCGCCGACTCGCTCGGCATCAGTTTCGCGACGGGAATCAAAGCCTGACCAGCGGCTTCGCCGCGTGCAAAAGTGCGAAGGTGCAAAAGTGCAAAAGTGAGGGTTAAGTAAGCCTTCGGGCAGACATCACCTTTGCACGTTTGCAATGGGGCTTAAGCCCCGTTTGCACCTTTGCACGGACGGCTTTGCCGTCCTTTAAGCGATCAGCGACTCGCCGGTCATCTCCGCCGGCTTCGGCAGGCCCATGAGGGCGAGCAGGGTCGGGGCGACGTCGGCCAGGCGGCCGGTGGGGCGGGTCTTGAGATTCTTGCAGCCGGCGCCGTAGAGGACGACCTCGACGGGGCTGAGCGTGTGACGCGTGTGGGCGCAGTTCTCTTCCGGCTCCCACATCTGGTCGGCGTTGCCGTGGTCGGCCGTGACGAGGGCCTTGCCGCCGACCTGGTCGATGGCGGCGAGGAGGACGCCGAGGCCGCTGTCGACCGCTTCGCAGGCCTTGCAGACCGCGGCGAGGTCGCCGGTGTGGCCGACCATGTCCGGGTTGGCGTAATTGACGACGATGAGGCCGTACTTGCCGGAGAGGATCGCGGCCTTGGCCATCTCGGTCACGTGCGCGGCCGACATCTCGGGCTTCTGATTGTAGGTCGAGACTTCCTTCGGGCTCTGGGCCATGCCGCGCTCTTCGCCGGCGAAGGCTTCCTCGCGGTAGTCGTTGAAGAAGAAGGTCACGTGCGGGAACTTCTCGGTCTCCGCCGTGCGATACTGGGGGATGCCCTGCTTGGCGACCCACTCGCCGAGGATGTTCACCATCTTGGCGGGCTTGTCGAAGACGACGTTCGGGCAGAGGCCCTTCTCGTAGTTCGTGAGGGTGGCGTAGAAGATCTTGAGCAGCTTCGCGCGGGGGAAGCCCTTGAACTCCGGATCGATGAAGGCGCGGGTGATCTCGCGGGGGCGGTCGCCGCGGAAGTTGAAGAACAGCACCGAGTCGCCGTCCTGGATGAAGGCCGTGCCCTTGATGCGGGTGGCCGGCACGAACTCGTCGCCGACGGTGTTGGCGTCGGTCGGCTTGTCGTAATAAGCCTGCACCGCTTCGGCGGCCGAGGCGGCTTCGGGGGCCGGGGCGCCGGTGAGGGCGTCGTAAGCGGTCTTCACGCGTTCCCAGCGGTTGTCGCGGTCCATGGCCCAGAAACGGCCGGCGACGCTGGCGACCTTGCCGACGCCGATCTTCACGAGTTCGGCTTCGAGCTGCTTGAGGTAGCCGAGGCCCGAGGTGGGCGGGCTGTCGCGGCCGTCCATGAAGGCATGGACGTAGACCTTGGTGAGGCCTTCTTCCTTCAGCAGGCGGAGCAGGGCGTAGAGGTGGGGCAGGGTGGAGTGGACGCCGGCTTCGGAGCACAGTCCCATCAGGTGGACCGCGCCGCCGGTGGCCTTGACGTTTTCGACGAGGCCGCGGAAGGCCTTGATCTGGCGCATGCCCGCCGGATCGGTGAGACCCTTGTCGATGCGGACGATCTCCTGGTCGACGATGCGGCCGGCGCCGATGTTCTGGTGGCCGACTTCCGAGTTGCCCATGATGCCGACCGGCAGGCCGACATCGAGGCCGTGGGCCATGATCTCGGTGCGGGGCCAGTCCTTGGTCAGGCCGCGCGAGACCGGGATGTTCGCCATCTTCACGGCGTTGAACTTGTCATGCTTGGGGTTGTGGTTTTCGCCCCAACCGTCGCGGATCACCAGAAGTACGGGTTTCATAAGTGGATAGGAGGAAGAGATAGGGTGGACTTACCCCTGCTGGCAAGAAGCAGGTGCGCCAGCGCAGGTGCAAAAGTGCAAATCGGGGCAAAGCCCCTGTGCAAAAGTGCAAAAGTTAAGGCATCGGAAGCCGTCGCCACATTTGCACCTTTGCACGTTTGCACCTTTGCACTATCAACGGCCATGCCCCGTATCCTCCTCGCTCTGCTCGGATTGGTATTTTGCGCCGTCGCTTCGGCCGTCACGGTCGAGAAACTGACCGTCGACGGCAAGTCGGTGACGGTGAAGGTTCCGGCCCAAGCCGCCCCGGGTAAGCCTTGGCTCTGGGTCGGTGAGTTCGGCGGCCATCTGAAGAAGCTCGAAGACGGCCTCGTCGAAAAGGGCTGGCACGTCGTGTATGTCGGCGTGAGCAACCAGTTCGGCTCCGCCCGCGCGATGGCGACCTGGGAAAAGGTCTACGCGGAACTGCGGGCCCAGCGTGGCCTCTCCGCCAAGCCGGCGCTGCTCGGCATCTCCCGCGGCGGTCTTTACGTGAACGCCTGGGCTCGTCTGCACCCGGATCGGGTCAGCGTGCTCTATCTCGATAACGGCGTCTGCGACATCCGTTCCTGGCCGGGCGGCATCGCCCTCACGCATCAGAGCAAGGGCAGCCCCAAGGACTGGGCGCTCTATAAGACCGAGTTCGGCTATGCGAATGACGACGAAGCCAAGGCCAAGTCGCTGCAAGCCGCCGAGGGTCTCTTGCCCGTCATCAAGGCAGGCGTGTTCCTGATCTCGTGTCACGGCACCGCCGACAAGACCGTGCCGTATGAAGACAATGCCGCGCATGTCGTGAAGCTCTGGCAGGACAACGGCGGCCGCGTGAAGCTCTTCCCGAAGGAAGGCGGCGACCATCACCCGCACGGCCTACCGGATTCAGCCCCGCTGGTTGAGGTACTCGTGGCGGAAAACAAATAAAGGGCCAGAGCCAGCGCTTGGGCCAGGTCTAGGGATGAAGGCAGTTTACTGGCCCTAGCCCAAGCCCTAGCCCTGCTGACTAAACTGAGGATCCAGGCTCACGCCTCCACCCACTTGCCCTTTTCCTTGATGAGGTCGACGAGGCGTTCGACGGCTTCTTCCTGTGGGATGTTGAATTTCACCGGAGTCTTGCCGACGTAGAGGTTGATCTTGCCGGGCGCGCCGCCGACGTAGCCGAAGTCCGCATCGGCCATCTCGCCGGGGCCGTTCACGATGCAGCCCATGACGGCGATGGTCACGGACTTCAGGTGGCCGGTGCGTTCCTTGATCTTCAGGGTCGTCGACTGGATGTCGAAGAGCGTGCGGCCGCAGCTCGGGCAGGCGACGTATTCGGTCTTCGTCTGGCGCATGCGCGCGCCTTGCAGGATGTCGTAGGCCAGAGTCAGCGACTTCGCGGTCGTGGCCGGCGTCTCGCACGAAAGCAAGTCGCCGTAGCCGTCGACCAGCAGGCCGCCGGCGTGGATCGAAGCCTCGAGGAGGCGGGACTGGAATCCCGGGTCGATGAGCACGGAGTTGGCGACCGTGGCGCGGATCCAGAGCGGGGCCTTGAGCTTCGCGGCGGCGGCGCAACGCACGAGTTCGCGACAGGTGCCTGTCGCGTGCAGGCCTTCCTGCGGTTGAGAGGACGTGAGGATGAGTCGGCTGGCGGGGATGGCGGAAAGCTCTTTGGCCAAGGCGGTGAGCGTCGGTCCGTCGAGGTCGACGGCGAGGAGCGCGTCGTGCTTCACGGCCACTTCGCCCCAGGCTTTGATTTCAGCCCCGTCGGCCGCGGAGAAAGCCTTCACGACCACCAGGCGGCAGCCGTCGCCGTCGAACGGGAAGTCGGCGGGCGAGAGCGTGGTCTCGACGAAGAGCGCGGGCACGGCCTGGCCGAGGGCTTTGCGCAGGGAGCGCAGTCCGGCGGCATGAGCGACGTCATCGAGGCGCACCAGCAGTCCTTCGGCGCGTACTTCGCGCTGGGCGGCGTGGGCGTCGAGGAGTTCCTTGGCCGCGGCCTGCCAGTCGGCGAGGCCGGCGACGCTGCGGACGATCACGCGAGGCGTTTCGGCGGAGCCGGCGAGGCACTTCGTCGACAGCGTGATGGTCTCCGTCTCGCGACGGGCGAACGAGAAAGGATCCGCCGGGTCGGCGGGCAGGGCGGCGGTCGAAGCGGCGCCCAAGGCGGCCAGGGCTTCGGCGCGGCGGACGATCTCGCGGCAGACCGGGATCTCGTGCCACGGGTCTTCCGTGAGCGAGACGCGGATGGTGTCGCCCAAGCCGTCGGCAAGGAGCGAGCCGATGCCGATGGCGGACTTGATGCGGGCGTCCTCGCCTTCGCCGGCCTCGGTGACGCCGAGGTGGAGAGGGTAGTCCATGCCGAGCTCCGTCATGCGGGCGACCGCGAGGCGGTAGGCCTCGACCATCACCTTGGGGTTCGAGGATTTCATCGACAGCACCATGTCCTTGAAGCCGTGCGATTCCGCGATGCGGATGAACTCGAGGGCCGATTCCACCATCCCGTTCGGCGAGTCGCCGAATCGGTTCATGATGCGGTCCGAAAGCGAGCCGTGGTTGGTGCCGATACGCAGGGAGCGGCCGAGCTCCTTGGCGCGGAGCACCAGCGGCGAGAAAGCCGCGTGCAGGCGCTCCAGTTCCTCGGCGTAGGCCGCGTCGGTGTATTCCAGCACCGCGAACTTCTTCTTATCGGCGTAGTTGCCGGGGTTCACGCGGATCTTCTCTACGTGCTCGACGGCCTCCATCGCCGCGGCGGGGAGGAAGTGGATGTCGGCGACCAGCGGCTGCGTGAAGCCCGCGGCGCGGAACTTCGCGCGGATCTCCTTGAGCGCGGCGGCGGCGGCCTTGTTCGGGGCCGTGATGCGGATGATCTCGCTGCCCGCTTCGGCCAGGCGGATCGCCTGCGCGACCGTCGCCGCGACGTCCTCCGTGTCGGAGGTCGTCATCGACTGGACCCGGATCGGGTTATCGCCGCCCACGCCCACGCCGCCGACGTTCACGACGCGGGTGAGGCGGCGGACCGTGCGGTGGCGGGAGGGACAATACTCCGAAGGCATGGGGTCAACTCAACCCCTTTGCCCGCAGAGGTCAACGAGCGTCAGAAATCCCAGCGATGGGACGACGGAATCCACTGGTAACCCTTGCGGCCGTTGGGGACGACCACGCCCAGGCCGGGCCAGGGGAGGTGGAAGCCGTAGGCGCGCTCCTTGGTGGCCGCGATCTCGGCGAAGACCTTCTTGCGGGTCGCGATGGCCACTTCCGGATTGTGGTCGAAGTCGATGAACCAGTTCGGGTCCTCGAGCATGAGCACGTGGTTGTGGGCGAGGTCCGAGATGTGGAGCAGGGAGTCGTTGCCCGACTTGATGCGGAATATCGCATGGCCGTCGGTGTGTCCCGGGGCGGCGAGGATCGTGATCGCGCCGTCGAGGATCTGGTCGCCGTCCTTATGGATGACCAGGTTGGGCTGCAGCGTGTCGAACGAACCGCGGACGTTGCGGATCATGCCCTTGATGTCGTCGGTGCGGTGCGACTTGGAGAAGTCGGGTTCCTTGCCGCGCCAGAAGTCGACTTCCTCCTTGAGGACGTGGACGGCCGCGTTGGGGAAGAGGATCTTGCCGCCGCTGGCGAGGCCGCCGATGTGGTCGATGTGCGAGTGGCTGAGGAGGGCGTGGGTGACGTCCTTGAACTCGATGCCGATGCTGTCCATCGCGTCGGCGAGCCAGCCCCACGTGGCGTTCTTGTGAGGGCCGAAGCCGGCGTCGATGAGGATGACCTCCTTGTCCCTGCGCAGGAGCAGGATGTTCACGTAGAGGGTCATGTCATCCGGGCGCTCGCCGAGGGCGGTCAGCGCCTTGGACATCTCGGCGCGCTCGGCCGGCGGCCACATCTTCTTGGTCACGCCCTGCTTGAAGGTGCCGAAGCCGTCGCTGATGGACCAGGCCTCGAACTTGCCGATGGAGAACTTGTAGATGTACGGGTTTGAGATGACCTTTTTCGGGATCGGGTTGCCGGCGGCGTCGGTCGCGGCCTGGGCGGCGGCGAGTCCGGCCGGGATGCTGAGGGCGGCGAAGGCGGCGCCGAGGCTGCCGAGGAAGTTGCGGCGGGAGTTTTCCGGGAGGGGCTTTTCCATGAGGGTATGCGGTGAGATAAGGTGCAAACGTGCCAAAGTGCAAACGTGCAAAAGTGACGTAAGGGGCAGGGGTAGGGGTAGGGGTAGGTGAGGACGAGGTTGATTGCTACCCCGACCCCTACCCCTATGCCTGCCGAGCTTTCAGCTCGGCCTACTTCTTCGCGCTGAAGTCCTGCGGCTTGTAGACGTGGCGTTCCAGGAGCTGCTGCTTGAGCTGGAGTTCGCTGTCGCCGGAGCAACGGCGCACGTCGTGCAGGATGATGTAGGCCATCAGCGAGAACAGGAGGGCCATGAAGGTGTACTGCAGGATGATGACCGCCTTGTTGCTCAGCAGGCCCTTGGTGAAGCGCTGGATGGTGGCGATGAGCATGTGGCCGCCGTCGAGCACGGGGATCGGCAGCAGGTTGAGGACGGCGAGGTTCAGGTTGATGAGCACCGTGAACCAGAGCACGCGGCGGATGTCTTCCGAGAGGTTGTAGTAGGTCTTGGTGATCGAGATCACCGAGGCGAGCTGCTTGACCTGGATGTCCGAGCCGCGGTCGAAGAGGCGGCCGAGGGTCGTGAAGGTCGACTTCACGATGCCCACGCAGGTCTCCCAAGGGTTGCGGTAGGCGAGCTCGGGCTGGCTGATGAAATACGTGCCGATCTGGGCGTGCTGCACCGGCTGCTTGTCGACGGAGTGGGCCTTCTTGAGCGTGAGGTTGCCGGCGTCGCCGTTGGCTCGCTTCCAGTAGATCGTCAGGTCGCGGGGCGTGCGCCCGACCGCCTTCACGAGGCCGTCGATCGAGCGGATCGAGACGAGCTGGTCGCGGCCGTCGACCATGTCGACGATCGTGCCGATCTTGAGCGTCTCGGCGAGGGCGGGGTCGTCGGGCGAGACGCCGAGCACCATGAGCTGGTCGCGCACGGCCTCGGGGTCCTTGGAGAGGAGGTCGCGCGTCGCGGGGACGAGGATGAGCGAGTGGCGGCGGTCTTCGCCGTACGCGATGATGCTGACCGGGTTGACGGTCGTCGTCATCTGCGGGGTGATGACGACCTTGGCGGAGACGCCGTCGGCCTGCTCGATCAGGAGGGTGCGGGGCTTGGCGCCGCCCTTGCGGAGGATCTCGCGGAACTCGACGGTGTTGTTCAGCGGCTGTCCGTCGATGGAGAGGATGCGGTCGCCGGACTTCAGGCCGGCCTTCTCCGCGGGCGAGCCCGGGGCGGGCGTGCCGACGATGACGGCGGTGCGGGGCTGGATGCCGGCCACGCGGACCTTGTCGCCCGACTGCGAGTTGACCTCCAGTCGCGCGGGCTGGACGACGATCTCGAGCGTCTCGCCGCCGCGTTCGACCTTGAAGGTCGCGGTCGGGTTGCCTGACGAGTCCTTGCGGTTGCCGAGCATGACGGCTTCGCTGACCTGGTTGAAGTTGGTGATCGTGGCGTCGTCGACCGAGAGGATCTTGTCGCCCGAACGCAGGCCGGCCTTGAACGCGGGTCCGGGGACCGTGTTGCCCAGGCCGAGTTCGGCGAGGTGTCCGGAGCTCGTCACGACCTGCTCAGGGACGTAGCCGATGACGGTGGAGTTGCTGCCCGAGGCGACCGGCACGCCGGTGACCCAGAGCACGCAGGCGAGCGCGAAGGCGAAGATGACGTTGAAGACCGCGCCCATGACCGAGACGATCATCTTGTCGGCGTAGGAGATCTTCGGGAGCTTCTCGGCTTCCTCGCTGCTCGCGCCCTCGATGCCTTCCATCTCGGCGAGCTGGGGCAGGGCGACGTAGCCGCCGAGCGGGATGATCGAGACGCGGTAGTCGACGCCGTCCTTGCCGGTCCAGCCGAAGAGGCGCGGGCCGAAGCCGATCGAGAAGCGTTCGATCTTCAGGCCGCGGCGGCGGGCGGCGAGGAAGTGGCCGAGCTCGTGCACGAAGATCGAGCCGCCGAAGAAGATGGCGACGAGGGCGAGGCCCCAGAGGGAGCCGAGGAGGTCGCCGAAAGAAAGGTTGTCCATGTAAAGGGAAGGAAAGGGTTATCTCAAAGGCCGAGGCCCAGGGCGAGCCTGGACGCGACCACGCGGGTCTCGGCGTCGGCGGCGAGGACTTCGTCCAAGGAGGACGGTTCGCGGGACGGGACGGCGGCCAGGGTGCGGCCGACGAGCTCGGCGATGCCGGTGAAGGGCAGTTTGCCGGCCACGAAGGCGTCCACGGCGACCTCATTGGCCGCGTTGAAGACCGCCGGGGCGGTGCCACCGGCGGCGGCCGCCGCGCGGGCCAGGCCGAGGCAGGGGTAGCGGGCGGGGTCCGGCGGGGTCATGCCCAGCGTGAGGGCTTGGGCGAGGTCGAGCCGCGGGGCGGGGCAGGGCAGACGGTCCGGGAAGAGCAGGCAGTCCTGGATCGGATACGCCATCGAAGGCGGCGAGAGCAGCGCCTGGAGGCTGCCGTCGGCCAGCGTCACCAAGGAGTGGATGATGCTCTGGGGGTGGACGACCACGTCGATGCGGTCGGCAGGGACGTCGAAGAGCCAGCGCGCTTCGATCACCTCGAGGCCTTTGTTGGCCATCGTCGCGGAATCGATGGTGACCTTCGGGCCCATGCTCCAGTTCGGATGCTTGAGCGCCTGGTCGGGCGTGACGTGACGGAGGTCGGCGATCGGCGTGTCGCGGAAGGCGCCGCCCGAGGCGGTGAGCACGAGGCGGGCGACGTCGCCCTTGGGCTTGTCGCGCAGGAGCTGATGGATCGCGTTGTGCTCGCTGTCGACCGGCAGCAGGCGCGCGCCGGAGACGCGGGCCGCTTCCGTGACGAACTTGCCGGCGAGCACGAGGAGTTCCTTGCTCGCGAGGGCGACGTCCTTCTTCGCCTTGAGCGCGGCGAGCGTCGGCGCGAGGCCGGCGGTGCCGACGACGGCGGAGACGACCATCGAGACCTCGGGGAGGCAGGCGACTTCGGTCAGGCCGGCGGTGCCTTCGAGGATGCGGGTGCCGGCGGGGAAGGCGCCGGAAGCACGGGCTTCGGCGGCGGCGGCCGGGTCGGCCAGGGCGATGACACCGACTCCGAATTCCTTGGCCGGTGCGACGAGCTCGCGCCAGCGCGAGTGGGCGGCCAGTCCGGCGATGCGCAGGCGGGACGGGTGGGCCCGCACGACGCTCAGGGTGGTCGTGCCGATGGAGCCGGTGGCTCCGAGGATGGCGATGGCCCGGACGTGCATGCGGCGTGGGTGCATCGAGGCAACCCCGCCGGGCCAAGGTGGCAAGCAGTTTGGGCTGCCCGGGGCTTTTCGCCGTTCGACGCTTGTCTCTTTCGTCGGGATAGGTTGCCTGTCCGCATGGCCACTCAGCCTCAGGACCTCACCGGGCTCTCCCACCTCGGGAACACCCAGAACAAGCCCCAGCAGACGCTGGAGACCTTCCCGAACCGCAACGCGGGCCGGAACTACACCGTCGAACTGACGACGGACGAGTTCACCTGCCTGTGCCCGGCGACCGGCCAGCCCGACTTCGCCAAGATCACGATCCGCTACGTGCCGGGTCCGCGCATCGTGGAGTCGAAGTCCCTCAAGCTCTACTACTGGAGCTACCGCCAGCAGGGCATGTTCCACGAACACCTGACCAACAAGATCCTCGACGACCTCGTCGCCGCGATCGACCCGATCTGGTGTGAAGTCACCGGCGCCTTCGGCGTCCGCGGCGGCATCGGCATCACGGTGCGTGCCGTCCACGGCAAGCAGCCGCAGCCGTGAAGCGTCGCCCCGTCCAGCCAGACGACGGGGAACCGACGGATTGGCCGGGCTCGGCCCAGGTCTCTGATTTCCTGACGCGTCAGCTCGCGGGACGTCGGTTGGCCGCGCGTTCTTGCCTGACCTACGGGCGTTCCCTCAAGGGCTTCGCGCTGTGGATGAAGTCCAACGGCGGCTGGGACGGCGACTGGTCCAAGCTCACCGCGCGCAACCTGCGCGACTTCGTGATCGAGCGCCAGGGCACGCACAACCGCCGTTCGGTGCATAACCAGGTCTCGGCCCTGCGCGCCTTCCTCGCCGATCTCCGCGAGCGCGGCGGCATCGCCACGACGCCGGCCGCCGGCCTCGTGCTGCCCAAGCTGCCGAAATCGTTGCCGAAGTTCCTGACCGAGGCGCAGACCGACGCGCTGCTGGACGCCGCGGAAGATGCCGAGAAGGACGACCCGCAGGAGGCCGCGCGCGACATGGCGGTCCTCGAACTGCTCTACGGCGGCGGCCTCCGCGTGTCCGAACTCTGCGGCATCGACGGCGGCGACCTCGACCTCGGCTCCGGCCTCGTGCGTCTGATGGGCAAAGGCTCGAAGGAACGCGTCGTGCCCGTCGGCGACGCGGCCGTGACCGCCGTGAAGGCCTATCTCGCCCTGCGCGGCGCGCCCGCCCGCGGCGAACCGCTGCTGCTCGCCTCCCGAGGCGGAAGGCTCCATCCGCGCGCGGTCCAGCTGATGCTGAAGCGCAAGCTCGCGCTCGCCGGCCTGCCGGCGGACCTCACCCCGCACAAGCTGCGCCACGCGTGCGCGACGCACCTGCTCTCCAACGGCGCCGACCTCCGTCTCGTCCAGGAGCAGCTCGGCCACGCGTCCCTTTCGACCACGCAGATCTACACGCACCTCAGCGTCGCCAAGCTCCGCGAGGTCCATCGCAAGTCGCACCCGCGGGCCTGAACCGCTGATTCGCCTCGCCTCCTCGGGGCGGCCGGAGCATCGTGCCGCGTGCTCGTCGAAGCCGCCCAAGCGAAGCTGAACCTGTCGCTGGCCATCACCGGCCGGAGGGCGGACGGCTTCCATGAACTTGTCAGCCTCGTGGCGCCGGTCGCGCTCGCCGACACCCTCACGCTCGAAGTCGGCCGCCCGCTCGGCCTTACGTGCGACGACCCGGCGTTGCCGGTCGACGGCGCGAACCTCGTGCTCAAGGCCGCGGCCGCCTACGCGCGTCGCCGTCCGTCCGCGCCGACCGGCCATTTTCATCTCAGCAAGAATGTGCCGCACGGCGCCGGACTCGGCGGGGGCAGCGCCGACGCCGCCGCGACGTTGCGTCTGCTCGACCGCGCGTCGGGCGATCCGCTCGGACCCGAGGTGCTTGAAGCGCTCGCGGCCGAAGTCGGTTCCGACTGTCCTTTCTTCGTGCGCGGCCAGGCCGCGGTCATGCGGGGCAGGGGAGAGCGCCTGACGATCCTGCCGGAGGCCGCGCGCGCCGCCTTGGCGGGCCGCAAGGTCGTCCTCGCCAAGCCGCCTTTCGGCGTGCCCACCCCTGAAGCCTACGGTTTGCTCGCCAAGGCCGGGAAATATCGCCCTACGGACCAAGCCGAAGCCGGACTCGCGGCTTGGATCGGAAGCCCCTCCGCCGACCCCGCCCGAATCGGCAACGATCTGGCCGCTCCCGTCTTCGCCAAGTATGTCGCCCTGCCGGCCGGACTGGCGTCGCTCCGCCGCGTCACCGGGGCGGAATGGCATATGACCGGCAGCGGCAGCGCCTGTTTCGCCTGGGTGAAAGACGGTTTCGACCAAGCCGGCTTGCGCGCGGACGTCCACAGGGTCTGGGGTGCCGGGGCTTGGGTGGCGGAGACCGTTATTTCGGCTTAGTTTCGGCTTTACTGTCGGCCATCGGGTCGCCAAGTTGCGATTCACTATCACCCATGGGAAGCCTCAAGAAGAAGCGTCGTCTGAAGATGAACAAGCACAAGCGCCGCAAGCGCTCGAAGGAAAATCGCCATAAGAAGCGTCTCTGGGGCTGATTGACCCCACCTTCGGTCCGATCCGGGCGGCTCAAAAGGCCGCCCGGCTCTTTTTCGGGCTTGCTCCGACCTTGCCCGTTCCCAAACCTCAACCTTCCAACCGACTCAGACCATGCCCCGCGAAATCGTCATCATTGAATGCACCGAAGCCCGTAAGGAGGGCAAGCGCCCTTCCCGTTACATGACCACCCGTAACAAGAAGCTTTCCCAGGAGAAGGTGGAGCTCAAGAAGTACAACCCCTCCATGCGCCGTCACACGCTGCATAAGGAGATCAAGGGCTAAGCTTCCGAGCCTCCTCAGCCAGAAGGGCCGGCCGCAGCGATGCGAGCCGGCCCTTCTGTTTGGCGGGGGAAGATGGGCGACCTCAGGCGGGCTTGCCGCCGCGGCGCAGCTGACGCCAGCGCGCGCGGTGGTGACGGGTCCAATCCAGCAGCGCGCGCTCGAAGCCGATGTCGCAGCCGGCCTTCTCGGATTCGATCCACTTGTGACGGAGGATTTCCTCACGCTCCGCGAGGAACTCCGCGTAAAGCGACGACCGCGCGGCCAGGTCGGCGGCGGGCGGCGTTTCGGACGACTCTTCACTCATGCTGGTCATGTTTTGAGGAAAATATGACGACGTGGCAAGCCGGAGGCTCGCCCGGATTTTTAAGACGCCTTTTGCAGGCCGTTGAGGACCGTCAGGCCGATCGAGCGGAAGACGCGGGCCGGATTGCCGTCCGGGTGGCTGATCACCACGGGGATGCCGTGGTCGCCGCCCTGGCGGATGGCCGGATCCAGCGGGACTTCGCCCAGCAGGATCGAATCCAGGGCCGTCGCGACCTTCAGGCCGCCGCCCTGACCGAATAGGTGCTGGCGGGAGCCGTCCGCGCCCTCCAGGAAGCTCATGTTCTCGGCCACGCCGAGGATGGGGACGCCGACCTTGGCGAACATCGCGGCGCCGCGGAGGGCCACCGAGACCGCGGCGGTCTGGGGGGTGGTCACGATGATGGCGCCGCTCAGGGCCATCGACTGGGCGATCGAGAGCTGGGCGTCGCCCGTGCCCGGGGGGAGGTCGATCAGGAGCACGTCCAGTTCGCCCCAGCGGACGTTCGTGGCGAACTGCGAGATGGTCTTCATGATCATCGGGCCGCGCCAGACGACGGGGGCGTCGGCGTCGATGAGGAGACCCATGGACATGACCTTCACGCCGAAGTTCTCCAGCGGGATGAGGGTGTCGCCTTCCAGCATCGGACGGGCGTTGACCCCGATCATCAGGGGGACCGAAGGGCCGTAGATATCGCAGTCCATCAGGCCGACCCGGCCGGGACGGCCCCTCTCGGCGAGGTCGCGGGCGAGGGCGCAGGCCAGGTTGACGGCGAAGGTGGACTTGCCGACCCCGCCCTTGCCGCTGGCGACGGCGATGATGTGCTTCACCTGGCCGACGCCGGCGTCGGCGGGCAGCTTGGCGGGGGCCGAAGGGGCGGCGGCCGCGGGGGCGCCCTTCGGGACGGTGACGGTGATGGCGATCTCGGGCTGGCGGGCGCCGAGGCCCTTGAGCACGGTCTCGATGTCGGCGTAGAGTTTCTTCGGGATCTCGGGGTCGGCGCTCGTCACGGCCAGGCCGACGCTGACCTTGCCGTCGAGGGTGACCTCGATGCCTTTGACCAGGCCGAACGAGACGATGTCCCGGCTGTATCCGGGGTAGCGGACCTGACCAAGGGCCTTCTGGACGGATTCCTTATCGAGCGACATCAGCGGGATTGAACTCCCCGCCCTACCTAGGTCAAACTGCTAACCTTCTAATCCCCTTCATCGATGCGTTTCCTCGCCCTGTTCGCCGTCCTTCTCACCGCACCGCTCTTCGGCCAGAAGGTCGTGGTGAACGAGGACATCGCGGCCCTCGCCGCGAAGGGCGTCGTGTCCGTCGCCGTCGTCTCCGACGATCCCGTGCTCGGCAACCTCGTGCAGTTCGCCCTCTCGGCGCACGGAGCGATCCAGCTCTCGCCGTCCTCGTCCGTGAAGCTGCGCATCGGCCGCACCGCCAACACCGCGGTCGTCGCTTGCGACAGCGCTTCCTATGCTTTTTCGGCCAACGTCGAGGCCCGCGACGAGGATCAGCTCGCGCTCAAGGTCGCCGACGCCGCGATCGTCGGGCTCGGCCGCCGCTGGCAGCTGAAGCCTCTCTACGCCGACACCAAGATCGCGTTCGTCTCGCGCTACACCGGCCATGCCGAGATCTACGTCACCAACCTCGCCCGCTCGAAGACGCTGCGCCTGACGAACTACCGCAACACCTCGATCGGCCCCCGCTGGTCCGCCGACGGTTCGCGCGTGTTCTTCATCTCCTCCTTCCGCTCCAACTGGCCCGAGATCTTCTCGACCAACGGCGTCGGCGAGGCCGCCAAGGTCATCGTCAACGTGCGCGGCGCCCTCGGCGCGGCCAGCAGCGGCCCCGACGGACGCATCGCCTTCGCTTCCTCCAACAAGGAGACGATGGATATCTTCGTCGCCGGCCCGCAGGGACAGTCGCCGACCCGCGTCATCAAGGCTCCGAACAAGCAGTGGGTGAACACCGATCCGGCCTGGTCGCCCGATGGTTCCCGCTTCGCGCTCACCGGCGGCCCCACCGGCCGTCCCGGCATCTATGTCGCGAATTCCTCCGGCGGCGCCCTGCAGCCCGTCGCCACCGGTTTCAACTACAGCACCGAGCCGCGCTGGAATCCGGTCGTCCCCAACCAGCTCGTCTTCACCTACCAGTCGGGAAGCCTGCGTCTCGGCGTCATCGACCTCGGCGCCGGCAGCGTGCGTGCCATCGAGACCGCCAGCCCGGCTCCGCTCGCGCACGCCTCCTGGTGCGCCGACGGACGTCACCTCGTGGCCGCGCAGGGCGAATGGCTGGCCGTCGTCGACAGCGTGACCGGCAAGGTCACGCGCCTCACGCCGGCGAGCCTCGGTCGTTGCTCCGAGCCGGACTGCTGGACGCCTCGCGCGCGCTGAGCCGGCTTACTTTCCCGCCGGTCGCGGCGAGAAGCCGTTCTCCCGGCGTTCGCGTTCGATGAGATAGGCGCGGTCGCGCAGCGTGCTGCGCAGCACGGAATAATTCGCCTTCGCGTCGCCGTCCTGCTGCTGGAGGAGGGCGGCGGACTTCTCGATCCGCAGGCTCACCGGGTTGACGGTGGAGCAGACCGCGACGCCGGCCACGAGGAAGGCGACGAAGGCGCTGACCTGCGCCGTGCGGTGAGCGAGCCACCGGCTGCGAAGTTCGCGTTCCCGGGCGACGATCGCCGTCACGGCCTGCGCCTGAGTGAACTGGTCGATGGTGACGGCGTCGGCGAGCCCGTACACGAGCAGGCGGCGGCGCGTGAGGTCGTCGATCCGGTTCGCCGTGCTGATCTGCTCGGCCGCGCTGGGCGGATCCTTCTTGGCGCGCACCTTGAGTCCCGAGCCCATGGGGAAGAAGTCCCCGACCGTCCGCCAGGCGTCTTCGCCGACCAGGTGGCAAGGGTGCTCGGCCTTCAGTTCGCCCGAGGCGATCATGGCGGCGACCTCGGCCTCGGAGAGGGGGGCGGAGACGGCTTCGCCTTTCATGAGATGGAACGTGCGCATCGTGCCGGCCGCGAGGCCTGTCGAAGCCATGGTGGCCGCTCGGGCGGGTGGGCGCAAGGCTTCAGGGCCTGCGATACCCTTTGCAAATCGCCTCAGACCCCTTTTTCATCGGTTCCGTTCGATGGGCAACCAAGGCATCAATCAATCGCAGAAGCAGGTCCAAGGCCTCGTCCTGACGCCGCAGCTTCGCCAGTCGCTCCGCATCCTCCAGGTGCCTGCGGCCGAGCTCCTGCGTGAGATTTCCTCCGAGCTGGCCGCCAACCCGCTGCTCGAGGAGGTCGAACCGGTCTCCAACGAGAGCCTCGACGCCCCGCTGCCGGCCGACGAGCCCGAGGAGGACGGCCCCCGCGAACTTGAACTGGGCGACGATGATTTCGACGCCCTGAAGCGCATGAAGGAGGACTGGGACGAGAGCTACTACGAGGAGATCCGTTCCCAAGGGTACACGCAGGAAGACGAAGAACGCCGCCGACACATGATGGAGTCGGCCACCGGCGAAGCCTCGCTTTCGGAACACCTCGCCGACCAGGCCCGGACCGCCAGCGAAGACCCTGCCGTGCAGGAGGCCCTGAAGCTCCTCATCGCCTCGCTCGACGAACGCGGATTCGTCGAAGAAGACCTCTCGACCCTCGCGCTGCGCTCCGGCCAGCCTTACGAGGCCGTCATGACGGCCCACACGCTGCTGATGGCCTTCGACCCGCCCGGCATCGGCGCCCGGGACCTCCGCGAATGTTTCCTCGCCCAGCTGCGTCAGCGCGGCCGGGGTCTCTCCACCGCGGCCCGGCTGATCAGCGACTGCTGGGAGCCCATGATGGGCCGCCGCCTCGAGGAATGCGCGCGCATCCTCGACGTCGAGCTCGACGACATCCGCGAGGCCCTCGCCGAACTCGCCAAGCTCGAGACCGTCCCCGCCCGCCGCTTCGCGCGCGACGACAACCGCGTCGTCACGCCGGACGCCACCGTCGAGATGGACCAGGACGGCAGGTGGAAGGTCATCATGGACGACCGCCACGTCCCGAAGCTCCGCCTCGCGCCGGCCTACAAGGACATGCTCGCCGGCCAGGCCCTCGGCGAGAAGGAGCGCGCCTACATCCTCGAGCGCATGCGTCAGGGCAAGTTCCTCATCGGCGCCATCGAAGAACGTCAGCGCACCATCGAGAAGCTCGCGCACATCATCCTCGAGCGGCAGGCCGATTTCTTCGAGCACGGACCCTCGCGCCTGCGTCCGCTGACCATGACCGACGTCGCCAAGGAGATGGGCGTGCATGAGACCACCGTCGGCCGCGCCGCGGCCAACAAGTGGATGCTCACGCCGCACGGCCTCCGCGAATTCCGCTGGTTCTTCACCTCCGGCGTCTCGACTTCCGATGGCGGCACCGTCGCCCAGGAAGGCGTGCAGGAGATGATCGCCGACATCCTCGCCCGCGAGAACCCCGCCGAGCCCCTGGCCGACGAGGCGATCACGGCCGAGCTGCGCAAGCGCGGCGTCCAGATCGCGCGCCGCACCGTGGCGAAATACCGCGAGGCGCTGGGTCAGCCGTCGGCGCACATGCGCCGCAAGCGTCTCTGATCAGGCGAGCCGGCCGAGGACGGAGTCCCAGCCGAAGTTCGCCATGTCGGGGAAGATGAACTGCACCCCGGCGGTAAGGCCGTTCGGCAGACGTGCTGGCGCGGCCACTACGGGCAGGCCCGCGAGCGAGGCCGGCGCGTTGAGCGCGAGCAGGCGACGGCGGTGGGCGTCGTCCGCGGCGGCCTTGCTCACCGCGCCGCCGAAGGTCGCGGGCAGGGCGATGAAGTGGTGGCGGCGGAAGACCGTGCGGAAGGCGTCGGCCACGCGGGCGCGCGCGGCCTCGGCCGTGCGGAGCTCGTCGTAGGTCCGGCGACGGCCGGCGTCGAGCCGCGCCCAGACCGCCGGATCGTATTCGGCGCGGCGGCGTTCGAGCCAGGCGGCGTGGACGCGCGCGGCGGCGTGGCCGCCGAGCACCGGATAGGCGTCGGCCGCGTCGGCGCAGGCGAGCCGCAGCAGCATCGAGGCGGCGACGTCTTCCTGCGCCCCCGCCTTCATCGCGACGGCACGCATGGCTTCGAGTTCCGGGGCGGGGATGCCGAGGCCGAGGTCGCCGGCCCAGAGCCCGGCGCCGGCGGGCGGCGCTTCGCCGAGGACCGCGGCGGAGACCTGGCGCAGGTCAGCGGCGGAGCGGGCGATCCAGCCTTGGGTGTCGTAGCCGGGCGAGAGCGGGAAGATGTCGCCGACGGGCGCGACGTCGGGCGAGAGGCGCAGGCCCCACACGCCGCAGTAGCCGCAAGGCACGCGGATCGAGCCGGCCGTGTCGGTCGCGAGCGCGAAGGGCGCCAGCCCGCGCGCGACGGCGAAGGCGGAGCCGGAACTCGAGCCGCCGGCGAGCAGGTCAGGATGCGTCGGGTGCGGGCAGTCGCCGAAGTGCGGGTTCTCGCCGCTCAGGCCGAACGCGAATTCATTGAGCTGCGTGCGTCCGCACTCGATCGCACCGGCGTCGTTTTCGAAGGCGGCGGGCAGCGACGACGTTGCGCGCGCGGCGCCGATCTCCTGCGGCAGGAACGTCGAGCCCGCAAACGTCGGTTCGTCCTGACGGAAATACAGGTCCTTGGTCAGGAAGGGTACGCCGCCGAGGGCCTCTTCGCGCAGAGGCCAGGCTTCCTCGAAGCGACGCGTCAGCGTGCGCGTGTCGGGCAGGCCGCACAGGGCCGCCCGTTGTTCTGCCGGACCTATCTCGGCCAGCTTGAGCAGGAATGCCTCGGCCGCCATGCGCGGACCACGCGTGAGCGTGAACTCGCGCCAGTCTTCGACGGACTGCGGCAGAAGGGTCACAGCGCGAGCGGGACGCCCGGTTCAGGGTCGTGGATGCGCGCGCCGGGCAGCGCGGCGGCGAGGGTCTCCTTCATCCACGCGCGGGCGGGCGGGTCGCCGTGGGTGAGGATGATGTCCTTGGGGGCGAGGTCCTTGGCGAAGTCGACGAGCTCCTCGCGGTCGGCGTGGCCGCTCAGGTGGAAGCGTTCGACCTTGGCGCGCAGGGTCGACGTATGGTCGAGGGACTTGAACTTGAACTCGCCGCCGGGGTTCATGCCGATGAGTTCGCCGCCCGGGGTCTCCGGATCGCAGTAGCCGACGAAGAACACCGCGTTCTCCTCGTGGTCGAGCATGTTGGCGGCGACGCGCCAGGCCGGCGTCTTCTCGACGAGCATGCCGCTCGAGAGCAGGTAGATGCCGCGTTCGGGCATGTTCTTGCCGGGCTGCACGTATTTGCGCGAGAGGGGCAGGATGCCGAGGTCGCGCAGGACCTGACGGCTGAACTTCACCTGCTTGGTCTTCTTGCTCGCCGCGTCGAGGTAGTCGCAGAGGTCGAGGCCGAGGCCGGAACAGAAGATCGGCACGTCGGCGAGGTCGCCCGAATCGGCGGCGTCCTGGAGCAGCAGCAGGATCTCCTGCATGCGTCCGAAGGCGAAGGCCGGGAGGAGGACGGACCCGCCTTCGTCGCAGACTTCGTTGATCGCCTTGATCAGACGCTGCTCTTCCTTGCCGCGGTTGAAGGACGGCACGGTGGTCGTCGCCCCGCGCGTGCATTCCATCACGAGGGTGTCGACCGGGGTGCGGGGGAAGTTGGCTCCGGCGACGGTGCGTTGGGCCTGGAAATGGACGTCTCCGGTGAAGAAGTGCTTCTTCTTGCGGTGCTCGACGAGGCAGCCGACCGCGCCGGCCACGTGCCCGGCGAGGTGGAAGGTGAGGGCGACTTCTTCGCCGCCGCGGCCGATGATGCGCGGGTTGGCGAGGGGCACCGCCGCGAGGGCGTGCTCGACGCGTTCGACGTCGGTCTCGACGTAGAGCGGGTAGTCGGCGTTGCCGGTCTCCTCGCGCTGGCGCTTCATCACCTGGATCGAGTTGCTGAGCAGGCGGCGGACGAAGAGGGTCGTCGCGGCGGAGGCGTAGACGCGGGCCGACGGGTGCTGCTTGAGCAGCAGCGGCAGCGAACCGAGGTGGTCGAGGTGGCAGTGCGTGAGGATCACGCCGTCGACGGAGCCCTGGATCTTGTCGATCTGCGGGAGCGCCTTGCGTCCGTCGAGCTTGGGGTGGAGGCCGCAGTCGAACACCAGCCGCAGGCCGCCGAATTCGGCGAGCATGCAGTTGGCGCCGATTTCACGGCCGGAGTTGAGGTCGGTAAGTCGCATCAGGAAGGGTCGGGGGGCGGCGTCATCGCGAAGACCGGGATGCGCGTGAAGATATGCTCGCCGGTCGAAGTCGTGCCATGGAAGGAGCCTTCGGCCGTCCGCGGGCCGCCGGCGAGGTGGTAGCTGTTGTAAGAGAACTGCTCGCCCGGGGGCAGGGTGGGGGTCTCGCCGACGATGCCGTCGCCTTCGAAGATCTCGATCTGGCCGTCCGGCG